>JYMV01026024.1_pt1 | contig 33615 bp, 23 predicted proteins | sample 338911 | NCBI WGS metagenome assembly JYMV01 (sample SAMN03354496, study PRJNA234377) | hydrothermal vent metagenome | biome: Deep sea; feature: Hydrothermal plumes at the Eastern Lau Spreading Center, Western Pacific Ocean; material: Seawater | place: Tonga | collected 2009 | depth 2000 m m
CTGTGATTACATCAGTACCCTCGTAACCGTAAACGTAGTAGTAAGGGTCGGTCGTGTTTCCTTCACTTGAAGGCGACACCACTGGCAAGTAGCGGCAATTCTCACTGAACCAACACTGGTCGCCGATTTGGACTGTGATGTAGTCGTAGCCGGCGTGGGTGACAAGGTCGCCGCACGCGGCGAAAACAGGGTCGCAAACGTAGGTAATGACAGTGTCAGCGCTAACGGGATATACAAACCATTCAGCATCTAGAGGGAGAAATACAGAATCGTACAGAATCGTGATGGACTCAATGATAACGTTCGTAGGGCCGGGTCCGTTGCAGATTCCGCACTCGTCGAGATCGCCTACGCACGTATCGACGTCATCGCAAACGCCATCGCCGTCGGAATCGCCATCGCAGCCTCCTCCACAAATGCCGAGCACGTCAATGAAGTTGCATGGCTCAGTAGGATCGGCATCGTAATTACAAGCTGAGACGTCAATACAGTCGTCCACACTATCCCAAATTCCGTCGGAATCTGTGTCCGTGTCTCCGAAAAGCCCCAATAAATCTAGAAGGTCGTTTATCGTTATAGCTCCGTCTGAATTGCCGTCGTAGGGATTCGGGCAAGAGGTTTGGCCTAGAAAGGAAGAGGTAAAGACTATTGAAAGTAATAAAGTAATAAAATAACGCATAGGAAAACTTAGAAAGTTGTTTATGTCAGCTAATATACATAAAAAAACTTCTAATCTAACCTTCTCTACGCCGCCTAATCATCCTCATATGGTGACACAGGAACGGCAGACATATCCACTCTTACGGCCTTCCCCCCTTGCATTTTCTTGAAAGATTTTGCGTATTCCGGCTCTAAAGTCCCATCGTCCTTAAGCCATTTTGTTAAAACAATAAGTTTCTCTTTACGGCCTGCTCTAGCAACAGTCTCAATTTTACCATGAACCGTTCTGAGGCGAAAAGCACTATTCAAGATACTCGCTCTGGCCGCCTCCACTCTATCGTCGGATAGTTTATGAATCGCCATTGCATCATCAATAAGATCTCCGTAAGACATAGGTTTATTTCTAGCTCTTAGCCTTTTAATAATAAAGTCGCCCCAAATACTTTTAGGCCCACGTTTCTTAGGTTTCAAACCTTTCGCTGTGATTTTTGATTTCTTTACTGAGGCTACTCTTACTGAGCCTCCAAGTTTCGCTAACATTCCATTAACGTGATCGAGATTTGCTTCTAATCGCAATTTCTCTTCTGAATAGTAGGCTCTAGCTTCTTTAAGCTCTTGCTTACTGTAATGAATTTCCATCATTTTATATTTTGATAGTTCGAAATAAAGAACAATACAAAATTAAAATACTTTAATTAAAATACAAAATCTAAATCAACAAAAAAACTATGTTTATAATTAGAAAACGAGATTTTATTAATCCCTCATTACTCACTTGCTTTAATCTTTAAGACAACGAGCTGAAAAGCCGTAAAACCGATCTAGATTATCTCTATTTACTTCTGAGTAATAAATATTCAAACCATAATACCATGCAGAGGTAGTTCCAGCCGGAGACGAACTCCACCAATTACCATTGACCCCAAAGAAGAACGAACCGCCTGATAAGGCGTAACCACCTGGGAGACCTGTAAAGCCACTCGAATTTGAACCATTGCCGTTATTATCCCAACCACTAGTGGATTTCATCGCTTCTCCAGCAACAATTACTCCACCTAAAAAATTTGCTAATACAAGCCACTCTTCATCGGCAGGTATATGCCAACCGTTAGGACAAATTGAATCCGACATAACAGCAGTCCAGTTGTAAAGAACTCCGTAAGTTGTATAATTAACACTCGCTTTTGCAGAAACCACATTTGTCCCTTCGTAATCATAAACGTAGTAGATAGGATCGATGTTTGATTCAATTCCTGAATTAACACTCGGAAGGTAGCGGCAGTTTTCTGAGAACCAACACTGACCGCCAATTAATACAGTAGAGTATTCATAACCGTCATACGATATAGCGTCTCCACAATTAAAGACGCAAGAACCAAATTCAGATAATAATTGAAGCATATCGTCAAGACCAACACACCCATCTGAATTACTATCATGGTAAAGGGTTTGGGCTGAAAAAGACGCTGAAAGTAAAAGTGTTGCCAAGAAAATAGATGTTAAGTTTTTCATACTCATGTAGTTATATCTGCAATATACATAAAACAAATGGAGAAGGGAGCTCCATTTCTGGAACTCCCTTCATTTTTACGGTGTAAGCCGGATTCTGTTCCTCTCAAAGTAAACTTCGAAAAGCTTCATCATTGATCTAGTGCGACCTACCCTCTAGCATCGGGCGAGTAACCCTCAAGCACTAGTTTACATGGTCTTGCAGCCCGCAAGGTTTACCTAAGCTAATGGATTACTCCATTACTGGTGAGCTCTTACCTCACCTTTTCAGCCTTACCTGTGCTTGAATCTTGCGACTCGAGTCATCGGCGGTTTAAATCTCTTTAGCACTTTCTGTCCCATCACGTTTGATGGTCCTCCCTTTTGAGAAGTACGGTACTCTATGCTGTCCGGACTTTCCTCCCCACTTTCATGAGGCGATGAAGTCAACCGTGACACAAAATTAACAATTTCCCACTTTGAATTAGTAGATTTGCACCATGAAATTAAAAATCTCGTTAAGTTTGGCATTAATTGCCTCATCTGTATTCGTTCAAAGTTGCTCGAATTCAACAGAATCTAATAACCCTCATTCTAGTGAAAATCCGCACGCTGGCGGGCATCACGGCAGCACCGAAGAGAACATTCTCTCTGCAGACGGAGTAACTTACGAGAAAGAAATCCACCTGTCGAACATGCATCAATTCACATTCGGTGGAGATAATGCAGAAGCGTATTGGTCTTTTGATTCGAACTCTCTTGTATTCCAAACCTCGAATCCTAAAGGAGGAATCCAATGCGATCAAATATTCGTGATGAATGTCGATTCAGATGGTACGCCATCTTCGACACCTCCTTCTCGAGTTTCTAACGGTCTCGGAAGAACGACTTGTGCATACTATATGCCTGGAGATTCTACTGTCGTTTACGCATCTACCCATCTAGGCGATGTGAACTGTCCTCCTGTTCCTGAGAGAGGTGTTGAGGGGAGATATGTTTGGGCTATATACCCTGACTTCGACATATTCGAAACGGACCTAAAAGGAAACGTTGTAAACCAACTAACAGACTTCGAAGGATACGACGCGGAAGCAACGCTTTCTGCACAGGGAGATAAAATCGTGTTCACGAGCACGCGCAGTGGGGATTTAGAACTTTACACATGCGACATAGATGGAAGTAACGTATTCCAAATAACACATGACTTAGGGTATGACGGAGGAGCTTTCTTCTCGCCTGATGGAGAGTGGCTTGTATGGAGATCGTCACGCCCTAAGACAGACGAGGAAGTGAAGAAGTATAAGGACTTGCTAGCAAACGACCTTGTAGAGCCGACTGATATGGAGCTCTTCGTAGGACGCGTTGATGGAACAGAAATTAGACAAGTCACGAATTTAGGCGGCGCGAACTGGGCACCGTATTTCCATCCTGATGGAGATAAGTTACTTTTCTCGACTAACCATCATACTGGAGGGTTTCCTTTTAACATTTTCATGATAAATATTGACGGAACTGGGCTTACACAGATTACTTTCGACAATGCTTTTGATAGTTTCCCTATGTTTTCACCTGATGGAAAACGTCTTGCCTTTTCTTCGAACAGAAATAACGGGCGAACAAGAGCAACTAATGTTTTCGTAGCTGATTGGAATAACTAATGAAAAAATACTACCTACTCCATAAGCCCTTCGGCATGTTAAGTCAATTTACTCGCGAAGGAGGACATCCTTCACTTGCTGATGTTGACTTTAAATTTGAGAGTGACGTGTACTCTGTCGGTCGATTAGACACAGATAGCGAGGGACTGTTGCTTCTAACGAACGATAAGCGACTTAACTCAGAACTACTTTCTCCTGAAAATGGACACCCTCGTACTTATCACGCTCAAGTCGAGGGAACTCCAGAGTTTTCTGACGTTCGTAAGCTTCAAAACCCTATGAAGCTGAAAATTAAAGGTAAAGAATTTACTACTCGCCCATGTCGAGTGTCTATTATAGAACCTAGACCTGACTATGTAGATCGCCTCCCTCCAGTGCGCGTTCGCAAATCCATTCCTGACACATGGATGTCAATTACTCTTACCGAAGGTAAAAACAGGCAAGTACGCAGAATGACTGCAGGTGCGGGTTTTCCTACTTTAAGACTTATTCGTGAGGCTATCGGCCCATTCAAATTAATGGGGCTTAAAGCGGGAGAGGTACGTGAAATTTCCGAAGCTGAAGTAAGTAAACTTATTTAAGACTTTAGGTATGTTGAGATCATTTATCGCTGTAGTCAGCTCAGCTTTTTGGTGCGGACTAGCAGTTTGCGTTTTAATGGTTTCACCTAATAGTTCAAATTTCGTTTTATTAAAACTTGCTAAGAATAGCTGGAGTAAACCTCTCTTGAAGTGGATAGTCGGAGTGAATCTCGAGGTTGAAATTGATGGAGCGACAAGAGCTTTACTAGAAAGCGGCAAAGGCGCTGTTCTTATGGCGAACCACTCGAGCTTTCTAGACGTTAACGTAGCTTTTGCGTCCAGCCCCGCTCCTATTGTCTTTCTCGCAAAAGCGAGTATTAGAAAGATACCTTTTATTGGTGGAGCAAACGCTCGTGTAGGTACTGTCTTTGTAGAACGAGGAAATATGGAATCCGCTCGTAAAGCTATTTCATCCCTTGAAAGCACGTTGAAGAAAGGCCGTTGTGTTTTGGTCTTCCCTGAAGGAACAAGGTCAGATAACGGAAGTGGTGTCGTCAGACCATTCAAAAAAGGAGGGTTTCATCTTGCTTTTAATGCTGAAGCACCTATAATACCTGTGTACTTTAAAGGTGTAGGTCCGCTGTTGCCCAAAGGAACTTTTGCGATAAGGAAACCGAAAAGAGGTGACGATATAATAAAAGTCAGCTTCGGCGCTCCGATTTTCAAGAAAAATGGAACTGTAAACTCGTTAATGAACGAATGCCAAACCGCAGTTGAGTCTCTTTCACACAGCTAGCTCAGTAGCTAAAGCTAACCCCTCTCTTATTGCACGTTGAGCATCTAAGCCACTTGCATTAAGTGCACCCCCGATTATAGAGACCTTTACGCCTCTTTTCTCAAGCTCGTCTTTAAGCGGAGCGAAAGGAACTTGGCCTGCACACACGATCACATTATCGACGGGTAAAACGAACTCTCCTTTATTTTCGTGAATGCAGTGCAATCCACTATCGTCAAGCTTCACGTATTCAATCCCGGAAAGCATTTTCACACCTCTATCGCGTAAAGTCACTCGGTGAATCCACCCAGTAGTTTTCCCGAGTTTCGCTCCCGGCTTTCCTGGGCTGCGTTGCAAGAGATGTACTTTTCTTTTAGAAACAGTTCGCATAGGCTGTGCCAAACCTCCACGTTCTTCCATCTGCTCATCTATACCCCATGACTCCAAAAACCCAGCATCATCAGCATCGTGAGTGATGAAGTCTGCGACATCGAAGCCTATTCCGCCCGCACCAATAATCGCGACGTTGTCTCCTACCTCAACTTCACCCTTGAGAACCTGTAGGTAATCAACTACCTCGTCTCTGTCTGACCCCGGTATCTTCCACCTACGTGGCAATACCCCCGAAGCCAAAACAATATTTGAATACCCACCCGCAATCAACATTTCTGCATCAACTTCACAAGAGAGTTTAATATTCACATTTAATCGAGACAAACGATTTGAGAAATACCTAATAGTAGAATGAAACTCTTCCTTACCTGGTATTTTTTTCGCAACGTTGAACTGACCTCCAAGCGAATCAGCTTTTTCAAACAAATCCACCTCGAACCCTAAGTTAGCTAGCTCAGAAGCACAGCTCATTCCCGCGGGACCAGCACCTATGACAGCTACTTTCTCACCCCTTTGCCCCATGCTCAACCCTGACTCGGCTTCAGGCCATGCGTCCTCTTCACAAGCTCTCGGATTCACTAGACAAGAAGCTATTTTCTGCTTAAACACATGATCTAAGCAAGCTTGATTACATGCAATACAAGTATTTATCTGCTCAGGCACCCCAAGTTCTGACTTCTTCATAATGAAGGGGTCAGCAAGAAAAGGCCTAGCCATAGAAATCATATCCGCACACTTATCTGCTAAAGCCTGCTCACAATTTTCTGGATCGTTAAAACGATTAGTTGTAATCAAAGGGATTCCTAACTTCCCCATCAGTCTTTTCGTAACGAAAGCAAATCCTCCTCTAGGAACCATAGTAGCAATAGTAGGGATTCTAGCTTCGTGCCAACCTATTCCCGTATTTATCACATTTGCCCCGGCCTTTTCGATAGATTTTGCAAGCATTTCCACCTCATCCCAAGAACTACCTCCATGCACCAAATCGAGCATGCTCAGCCTATACATTATCACAAAATTAGGGCCTGTAACATCGCGAATTTGCTCTACAATTTCTAAAGGAAACCTTATTCTGTTTTCAAAACTACCTCCCCATTCATCAGTTCTTTTATTCGTCTCAGATGCGATAAATTCGTTAATGAGGTAGCCTTCTGACCCCATAACTTCGACACCATCGTAACCAGCGATTTGGGCTAATTGAGCAGCCCTAACAAAAGACTTTATAGTTCGCTTAACTCCTCTACTGCTCAACGCCCTGGGCTTGAATTTACTAATCGGAGACTTAATCGCAGATGGAGCAACAGCAAATGGAGTGTAAGCGTACCTCCCGGCATGAAGAATCTGCATAATGATCCTACCACCTTCGTTATGAACTGCCTCAGTGATTTTCTCATGCTTCCGTGCATGCCAAACCCTAGTAATTCTTGACCCTCCCCAAGCAGTTACGCCAGACATATTAGGTGAAATACCGCCCGTTACAATCAAGGCCGCACCACCTTTGACACGCTCAGCGTAGAACTTAGCTAACTTAACAAACCCTCCTTTTTCTTCTTCAAGACCAGTGTGCATAGACCCCATTATCACTCTGTTTGGCAGAGTTAAGGGGCCAATTTTAATTGGAGAAAAAAGATTGGGATATTTATTATGATTTTTCAAAGTATTTTATTTTCAAAGAGTCATTCGAAATCCCTAAATCGATCAACGAAATCATCCCTCAATCCTATCCTTGAGACTTGCATCTTAATGGACTTCTCTGTTTCAGGATTAGTCAACGTTCTGTCTTTATCCCTCAAGTTGTTCCAAACCTCCATAAATGTCATATCGTTTGTCTCAAAATTAAAGAAAGTGTCGTATTCGAAATAATACCAATGTCCTTCGCTCAGGTGGAAGTAAATTCTTAATTCATCTCTACCTCTATCTCTCACCATTTCGACACGCCCAGGAACAGTTCTGAACACAGCCTCATCACCAATTGTGGCTATTCCAAGTTCAGCAGTAGAAATAAAAGCATCCTCGAAAGAATCGTAGGTAAACTCTAACCCTGTCAACATCAGAGTGTACCTGATTTCTTTAGGCACCTTTTTAAATGTACCATCACGTGATAGCTCGCGAAGGGCGTTATCCGCAGCTTCTAAGCCTGCTAATTCACGCAGTGCATACTCGTAATTCGTGGAACTGAAATCAAGAGGTGTTGAAACTGCAGCATTTGTGAGTTGTTCCGCTAAGTGTATCTCCAGCTCTTTTGCTATGAAAATATCCAATGCCAAACTCCCTCGCATCTCTATCTTTCCAGACTCCGTTTCCCAAGCTGAACCGATGAAGGTGTGATCAATAATATTGAAGTCAAACGGTAATCTAGTCGCACCAGAAGAGAAAATGCCACACCCCTTTTCAGGTAATTCTGTCAAAGTCCCAGGTAGGCTTTCACGCCTTAATTTATCTGATTCGCAGACAACATATCTAGCTTTTCTTTTATCATAGCGAATAGACCCTTCAGGCTTGAAGATTTCCAAGTCCCCCCGGTCTGGTTTCTTTGTGAAAAACGCCGAATAAGCTGTAAAAGGAGCGTCGTCAGAAAGAAGAACTCCCACCCCTAAGTGAGCTTTAGTTAGCTCCTTGACTATTGAGTCTAAGGGAATAGCAACCTCAACTGGGTCAATCACAGAATTAAATTGAATCCACTGTCTAGGATACTTATCACAGCTATATGCCAACCTTGTTCCTCCATCAAATTCCAAATCTTTCCTGCTCGCTAACAAATTGACCTCACCTGTAAATTCGAAATACGGACTTAGGTAAAATTCTTGTCCTAAAGCAATATCACCATTAGCAATGGTCGAATAAGCCGTGTCGACTTCAATGTTAGAAAAGTAAATCGGCCAATCTATCCCTTGCGCATCTTTGTACAAATACGATGCAGAAGCTTTATAATCTACACGACTATTAACTTGAATCGTAGCATCAAAGAATCGGTGATATCTCGTCACATCATTTGCATAAATCTGTGCGTTTTTTATCACATCCATAGCTGCATCTCTTCTAATTGTAACTCTTCCTTCATCTGGCCAAATCTCAGCATCTGCAACTGCCATAGCCCTTACATCCCTGCACTCTACAATAGCCTCTTCAACTTTATATAGAGCACGAGTACAGGCGAAATGAAGTGAATCCTGGTCCGGGTGTACAGACACGAAATTAGAGAAGGATTTATCTGCCAAATCTGCAAACACAAGTTCTTGCTGGTCTGTGAAGGTGTTCTCAAGCTCGATTTGGTCTTCATCCATAAACCAACGAAACCTATCCATAGTGCATATATAACGAACCGCCGGAAGTGCAATTTCAGTGAGTCCTTCATGAGAAATAAAGTCCCCTACCCGCTTATCAAAATCGACTTCCGCAATCACGTTATTCGTTTTAAATGCAAGCGCATTCAGGTCGTTTCCAGTGATTTCAAAGCTTGCAGTATCTGCTTTCATTCCTCTTTCACCCATAATAAATAACGATGAAGAGAGATACGCTTCTTCGAATTCGAACTCACCATTTGCTGTCATTCCCGACTCACTTAAATGAATTGCACCACCTAACATTACATTGTCACTGAAACATCTTAGTCTATCTAGATCTGACCTTACATCAAGTAATGGCAACCCTGAATTCGAAATTGTGTTTAATGTGAAATCCGTTTTGGCGGCCTCAATGGAAGGGACGTGATCTAAAGCAGGCAAATTTGTGTAAGACGAAGTAACCCCAAATGCTGAGTCAGGCACTAAAATCATGCCTTCTCCAACAAGATGAGAGGTCAAGAAGTCAATCGAACCAGAGCCTTGAAGCCCGTCCATGTTTAACGTGAGGTCAGCATGCAAAGTACCTATTCCGTCATATAAAGGGAATCCTTCAGATGGGCTTGAAGCTTCAAGTCCTAATGAAAAATCATCCATTAATCGAAGATCCACTTGAAGGTCCGGCACTATACCCCCCGCTAAAAGCTCTCCCTTAAATTTCATGTCTGCTTTGACAAAGTTATCCAAACTATCTATTTCGAATGGCTCCAAGGCATACCTGAATCTATTTCTATGGTAAGCTCCTTTGTGAATCCTCTGACTATCGTAATAAACATATGAAGGACCTTCGCTATTGAGTACTGGATAATGCGTAAAGTAGTCTGACTTCCAACCCGAACGATTTGATGGATCGTCCAATTCCAAAGTCCCTGTAATACCATCTATCGAATTTCTTACCAATCTCGTCTTAGGACTTCCATCGATGCCTATTTCGCCATCTATTTCTGCTCTAATATGCATATTATCGACAGAATTCAGTGCAATTAAGAATTCGGAGTAATCGAATTCAAACCCCGTACCGTTAAACTCGAAATTACCCGCCTTCACATGACCTGAAAAAGTGAAATCTCTATCCTTAGACATGTCGATTCGTCCATGTTTAGGTGTAACAATCACGTTTTGGGCACGGCTTAATTTAAATGCTGGAATTCCATGAATTTCTAGAACTCTGTTACTTAAACCCAGCCTCGCGTTATATCCCCTCGAAACTTCTGACCTAAAAGCAATAACATCATAATCCACTCTACCCCTGTTGCACATTATATGATTCTCCGCCTTAGGCAGCCATTCACACCATCTATCACTAATCTCATAACTCACATATCCTTGCAAGGCCAAATTAATAAGCAACAACCTTGCTTGCACTTCACTAAGTTTTAAATAATCGGCATACTCAGAGGCATAGAAACCGTTACCTGATCGACCGTGCACGAACCTACCAAGCTCGATAAGAGGATTAATTTGAGCATATTCAGTCATCTTATCGAATGACGTCTCGTCAAAGTTAGCTTGAGACCTAAAATATCCTATTCCACGTCCCCTAGGCAGTAACGCTCCTAATTCAATCACTCTTCCGCCTACTTCCCATGTCAAAACCTCTACCTCAAATTCTATTTTATGATAAGTATCAGAAAAAGCCTGCATCCCTATTCCATCCTCATCTCTTATAAATTTAATAGACTGGCTTTTCTTATCATATCTCACCCCAATGCTTGGGTGGTAAATACTGTCCGAGTCCAAATAAATTGACATTCCAGCACCCGATGCAGCAAACCCATCTGCTTTAAACATAATTTCATCTACAGCGCATCTAATAAATAGAGTGTCGTCATGGTAAATCTTAAGATAGCCGGGTGTATCTCCAACTGAAATACCGTCTAGCCTTGATCCCCGAACGACAATCCCACCTTCAAAATCCATATTCGGGAATATGTTTTTCAATTCTAATCGTTCATTGCTCGATTCGAACTTAGGGTATGAACGGTCGTGTGGCGATTTAGATTTTTTTACTTTAACCGTCAACACTCCTTCGAGTACTCTGTCGATAAGCTCGGAGTGAAAAATTACGGGACTAGTTTTAAAAGAACTTCCAGTTAGCTTAACATCGTACGAAGTGATTTCTGCGAATTGAAGACTATCGTTAAATGTAGTGTTCTCCCAATGCACTCTGCCGCTTCCTCCTTTCCACCGTTGTAGGGTAGGATAGTAAATCCCCGAAGTTTCTCTAACTCTTGCGCTATCAGTCTTTGCAAAACAGACGAGAGTTCCATTACTGAATTTTACGTAGGGCAGGGAATCTACTCCCATTTGCATTTGGCCTCCTTGAAATTGCCAAACAGCAGATGCTTTATTTGCAATGATTCCCTTAGAAAATAAATCTGACGAAATCTGCAAATAAGGAACAAGCCGTTTACGCCATTTCTTATTATTAATCATAGAGTGCAATTGATTATGCCACTCATCCCAGTTACTGGTATTGATACCCCCTTCGATTTGGGCTAAAACACCTTGAAGGTAACCTAGCACGCCTGACGAATTCTTGATGTGCACCTTATGAAGCTGCTGAACGGTAGAAATCACGGTATCTTGAATTGCAGAAGAAATCGCACTACTTAAGAAGTGCGGAGAGAAGTCCTTTCGCATCCACTTTGCATTCTTTGCAAGCCCTTTAGCAAAGTCCTCTTCCATCTCCTTTACAAAGAAATCAGGGGAGGGTAATTCTTGCTTACTTGAATCTTGATGAGCTTCCTGATTCACTTGTGAAAACGACACAATTGGACAAGCGAATATCATTAAAACGCTTAGAAATGCAGCGAAAGAAAAGCGTTTTATAAATACCAAATCAATCATGAGGGTTGAGTTTTTATATCTCTTCATCAACAACCCAAGGTAGGATTATAAGGCCGACTTTCGAAAAAGTTATTTGGGAGTTTTCACACAAATAATACACGCCCAACCGTCACTTTCTAACACTTCAACAACTGACCAGCCTAATCTTTCTGTTTCTTCGCTTATAACAGGAACATCCCCAATGAAAAATCCGGAAAGCGCAATTTTTCCACCCACTTTCAATACACTGTCATATGTCGCCATATCTGCTAACAGTATGTTTCTATTGATGTTTGCCAGAATTAAATCGTGTGTAGGCGAAGAACCTAATTTAGAGGCGTCACCACATACTGCATTTAAACGATTATCTCCGTCTAAATCGTTAAGTTTTGCGTTTTCTAGAGTGTTTCGATAAGCTCCTTCTTCAATATCGATTGCCAACACTTTTGACGCCCCTAACTTCATAGCAGCTAACGCTAATACTCCAGTTCCACACCCCATATCGAGAACATCTTTGTCGTCTAAATCCAGATCTAACATAGCCCTTGTCATAAGCCAAGTCGTAGAGTGGTGTCCTGTTCCGAATGACATGTGTGGAGCGATGACAATATCAAGACCTGATTTCGGTGGCGAATGAAAAGGCGCTCTAACCATAGCCCTACCCTCAACATCGACGGGCTCATAATCGGCTTCCCATTTGGCGTTCCAGTTTTGGGTTTTCACAATAGACTCCTCCCACTTAACTGAAGCTATACCTTCAAGCCTTAATCTTACGTCTAACAGCTCTTGTGGTGAAATAACTTTCTGAGGTGCATAAACTGTTAGACCAGTGTCTGAGGGCTCGAACACTTCGAACTCCAATTCAGAAAGCCATGCAATCGCTACTTCTCTTGCTGGAAGTACAGGGTCTAAGATAATCTCGACCTTTAAATAATCCTCTCGAATAAACTCTCTACTCATAAGGTGATGTAGTGCTACAATTAAAGACTTGACGCGGCCTTAATTATCTCTTGAAACTCTTCCGGGTTAAGGGAAGCGCCGCCGATTAAACCCCCATCCACGTCTTCACTCGCAAAAATCTCATTTGCATTTGAGGGCTTACAGCTACCTCCGTATAGGATAGAAGTGGCTGAGGCAGTATTAAGATCAAACCTAGATGCTAGCCACTCTCTAATAAAACCATGCATGGAAGCGGCTTGCTCAGCAGAAGCTGTTCTGCCTGTCCCAATAGCCCAAATCGGTTCGTATGCGATTATCACATCCTCCATCTCCAAGGCGTTAACACCATCAAGAGCCGACGACAACTGGTCTTTAATTACCTGCTCTTGTTCGCCGGCGTCCCTTTTATCGAGGTTTTCACCACAACATAGAACTACTCCAAGGCCAGCATCAAGGCTACAACGAACTTTTTTACACACAACCTCATCAGTTTCACCATAAGAGGCGCGTCTTTCAGAGTGACCTATTAGAGCATAATCAACACCGCACGAGACGAGCATTTCTGCCGTAAACTCACCCGTATAAGCCCCGCTCTGAGTCGCGCTAACTTGCTGAGATACAAATAACAATCTCGAATTACTTAAACTCACTAACGAAGCTAGATATGGAGCTGGAGGAGCTATCATAACTTTTACGTCAATAGGAAGTGACTCCATATCTTTATCCATCACGCTAACCCAATCTCGGGCATCGTTGATAGATTTATTGCTTTTCCAGTTTCCTGCTACGATGTTCCTCATCATCTTTGAATTCTGATAATTATGCTACTAAAGCCATTTGTGCAAAGATGCCTAAGTCTGACGAGAAAACTACCATAGAATCGACTCTTCAATCATTTTGGGGGTTCGATTCTCTGCGTTCTTATCAGAAAGCACCCGTCAAAGACCTCCTGGAAGGTCATGATGTGATAGCCCTTCTACCTACAGGAGGTGGGAAATCTTTGTGTTTTCAACTCCCGGCGTTGATGCGTGGTGGACTTTGTTTGGTAATCTCCCCTCTGATAGCTCTTATGGAAGACCAAACCAATCAACTCAAACTCCTCGGTGCAAGATCTGCCGCCCTTACAGGAAGCTTGGGTAGAGATGGCATAGACCGGGTACTTGAGAATGCAAGAGTGGGTGGTTTGGAATTCCTATACATGTCACCAGAACGACTCAAGGACCCGCTTTTTATTGCTAGAGCAGAGAATCTTGATGTTAGGACTATTGCTATCGACGAAGCACATTGTATATCGCAATGGGGACACGACTTCAGGCCTGAATTTCGGAACATCAGAGATTTAAGGGATATCTATCCTGAAGCGGTAATGGGAGCTTATACGGCGACTGCTACTGAAACCGTTCTAGAGGACATTGCTCGTCAGCTTAAACTATCAGACGCGCGAATCCATAAGGCCTCGATGAGGCGAGATAACCTGAGCTACGAAGTAAGTACCTGGGGAGATACAGAGTCTGAGTTGCTAGATCTTGCAAAGGATCTTTCGGGTAATGCTGGGGCTGGGCTTGTTTACGTAAAGACCAGAAATGAAGCGGATCGTTGGGCAGAACGTATGAAAGCTGTAGGTATTTCAGCTACTTCATTTCACGCCGGGCTTGAAACGAAATTTAAACAGCGCAGACAAAGAGATTGGATTTCGAATAAAGTAAATGTGATGGCTTGTACTTCGGCATTCGGAATGGGGATAGACAAGCCGGATGTGAGATGGGTTATTCATGCTGGAGCGCCCGTCAATCTAGAGAGCTACGTTCAAGAGGCAGGAAGAGCGGGAAGAGACGGCAAACCCGCGCGATGCGTGTTGTTTCAGGGCGATAAGGAGCGTAAGAAAGTGCAGGAGAACATTGAATCGCAGTTCCCCGACATTAAAATTGTTCGTGATTTATACCAAACCGTTGCAAATCAAGGACGCATAGCAATTGGCGACGTCCCCACCTCGCCTTCCAAATTCAATTTAAAAGAGGCATCCCTGAAAATTAAGTGTTCGACATTTCAAGCGAAAGCGAGCTTAAGACTTCTCGAACGTGCTAATTACTTTAACGTAATAGAAACCCCTCGCACAACTCTCGGTACTTTAAGATGGCTGGGTGGCCGATCACAAGTCTTAAACCCGAAAAACCACCATACAGACATCGTTGCAGAATGGTTAATGAGGAACAGTGTAAATGACGCCCCCACCCTTACATCGCCCAAGAAACTCGGAGTAGCAATAGGATTAAAAGAAGAAATAATAGAGGTCACACTAAGAGCACTAGACGCTCAGGGCAGGATAGAATGGACTCCGAATGCGGCAGAGTATTCTATAGTTTGGCATTCCGCAAGAATCAAAGCCGCTAACATCGTCTTGCCTCCACCGATTTACGACGACAGGAAAGTTAACGCCGCAGAAAAATGGCTGTCAATCCAACAATTCATCAACCTTGATGATTGCCGATCCTTGTTTATTGAGTCCTATTTCGACACCGGGCAGGAATCTTCTAGTCCATGCGGGGTTTGCGACAACTGTACTTGGAATAAATCGACCGCGAAATCCTCGCTCATCAAGAGCCTAGAAAACTCAGCCCCTTCGGGCATTGACGCATTCACTCTTATCCGAACCGTACCCCCAGGACACCGAGTCCACATCTCTAAATTGCTCCGAGAAATGCTCGACTCGCAACAAATCCGAACAATAGGAACTACGGTCTTCAGTATATCGTAATTTCGCCGCATGAATAACGCGAACTACTGCACGATTACGATTAAACCTAAACGACAAGATAGTATTCTACGTCGTCACCCATGGGTTTTTAGTGGAGCCATTAAAAATATCGACGGGAAGCCCGGTGCTGGCGACTGGGTCTGTGTTAGAGCGAACAAGGGTGCGCTTCTCGGCTGGGGACATTATTCGCCCGGAACTTCTATCGCCGTTCGTATGCTCACATTCGGCGAGGACAGACCAGATGAAGATTGGTGGAAAGCGAAAATAAACGAAGCTATCGATGTACGTCACGGGCTGGGATTACTCGACAATGAAAACAACGACACATGTCGTTTGGTCTTTGCTGAGGGAGACGGACTGCCCGGCCTCATTGCCGATTTCTACGGAGGCGTCCTCGTAATTCAATGCCACACCCCTGGCATGCACAACGAAATTAAACTCCTCTGCAGCGCATTTTCTGACGCACTCGGAGATAAACTTATTGCTGTTTACGATAAAAGCTCTAAGTCTTTAGCCAAACATGGCGGTGTTGTCAGTGAGGATGGGCTAGTTTGGGGCAAAATGCCGAAAAACCACTACGCAACAGAGCTAGGCCATAAATTTAACATCGACTGGGAGAAAGGACAGAAGACAGGTTTCTTCATCGACCAAAGAGAAAACAGAAACCTCCTCGCCCATTATTCTAAGGGCAAGAAAGTTCTCAACGTCTTTAGCTACACAGGTGGATTTTCTATCTACGCGATGAAAGCGGGAGCTACAGAAGTTCACAGCTTGGACAGCTCGGCGAGGGCTTTAGAAGTTTGTGATGAAAACGTTCTATTAAACGACTTGCCTGTAGAAAATCACAAATGTCTTCAAGAAGATGCAGTAGCATTTTTGAAAAGCGACTTGAGTGATTACGACATCATCATCCTCGACCCTCCAGCTTTTGCTAAGAGAGCCTCTGCACGACACAACGCAGTCCAAGGGTACAAGAGAATTAACCTTCGTGCTATTGAATCGATGAAGCCCGGATCATTGCTTTTCACTTTTTCGTGTAGCCAGGCTGTTGATGAAAAGCTATTTACGAATACTATTATTGCTGCTTCAATTCAGGCAAATAGAACTGTGCGAATTCTTCATAGACTACACCAACCCGCTGATCACCCTGTGAGCGCATTCCATCCTGAGGGAGCGTACTTAAAGGGGCTCGTATTAAGAGTTGATTAGGATCTAAACGTTCCGTCGTTCTACGAACGCTTAAGGCTGAAGTAAAGACTTGCCCCAGCCGCCATTACCATCTTTCGTGTAAACCACTCTGTCGTGTAAACGCGAAGCTCTTCCCTGCCAAAACTCAACACTTTCGAACTCGATTCGGAACCCTCCCCAATGGGGTGGTCGATCAATTTTGTCCGCACCACTATATTTCTCCTCCACCTTTTTGAGCGCTTTTTCGAGAGTTTCACGGGATTCCATAGTCTTGCTTTGGTCTGAAACCCAAGCTCCCAACTGGCTCTCGCGAGGTCGAGTAGCGAAATACTCATCATTTTCCTTGTCAGAAACAACTGACACATTCCCACGCACACACACTTGGCGCTCCAGTTCTGGCCAATAGAACGTTGCGGCAGCTCTCGGGTTCAACATTAAATCCTGGGCCTTAGAGCTTGATTTATTTGTGTAAAAAACTAACGACTCGCCCTTTATTTCTTTAACTAAAACAATTCTCCCGGTCGGACATCCCTCAGCATTTACTGTCGAAAGACAGAACGCATTCGCATCCAATGCATCCGATTTAATTGCGTCATCGAGCCATACAGACAATTGCTGTTCAGGAGTTGACAGCAAGTCTTGCATGCGCATCTCGCCTTTCACATAGTCAGTCCTTATGGAGTGCATGTTTTTCATAACTACGAACTTACTTTATTTTCTTGATATAGCATTTGATTAGAATCACTTTGCGGAAATTTCCTACAATTCTTTCGCTCTCAACACCTTAGACCAAACCTCTTCCCCCATCGCGTTTTTCACTACTATTTCACAAGATCTATCCTTCCTCGGCCCAGAGAAATTCAATTCTGCAAAATTCCTTACAGGAGTAGATGTGCCTTCAATCCTAAGCGTATTATTCTCGTCAAAATTATCGTAAGTATGGCTCGTAAGCGGGGATACCGTTAAATCGTGAATCACAGCTCCTCCCTCTAATTCTAACCGACTCATCTCCGTACAATGTCTATCACCTGTCAGAAAAATAACTCCGTGAATATGCTCCTCCTCTATCCTGTCTATTATCTCCTGTCTTTCAGGAAAGTTAGCCATATTTTCATGTCGAGCGACGTCGTTCAGGAACTGTCCTCCCACGGCCACCATCTTAAATGGCGCCCTACTTTTATTAAGAACAGCTATCAACCAATCAATTTGCTCGTCTCCTAAAACGTGTATATCCTGAGTCCGATTATTCGGATGAATTCTATGAGATCTGTTATCTAGCAGATAGAATTCAACATCGCTAAACCTGAACGCCGTCCCGACATTATTTGCGCCCGAAGGAACTCCGTAACTTGGATTAGCCCAGAAAGCCTTGAACGCCTCTTGAGCCCAATCACGATGAATCCAAGACATATCAGCGTCGTTTGGTCCATAATCATGATCATCCCAAATTGCATAGTTAGGACATGCTTTCAAAAGCCCCTGCATCTCAGGCAATGACCTCATATGAGAGTAACGATATAAGTATCCCGTATAGCTCTGTACATCTACTTCTCTCAAATAAATATTATCCCCTAACCAAAGCATCATATCTGGCTCAGCCGTCGTAATAGACTCGAACACTTCATACTCACCTCCATACCCTTTACCCGGTCTATCATAGATAGAGTCGTTTATGAATGCGCAACTTCCCACAACGGCCTTAAAAGCCGGAGGGTCCATTCTATAATCCCATAGAGTTTGAGTTGTTATCGTAATAGTGTCTCCTATCGCCGTACCGTTTGCAACTAGAACAGCTTCATAATCTCTACCTGGCTCAAGATATCCTAAATCGAATTGTGTACTAAATGCAGTGCTTGCATCAACTTCAACCACTTCCGAACATTTCGCAGGCTCTTCAGCACCCTCCTCCCAATACAACAAGCACAATTCAGCCTTGATGTCGACTTGAGCCCAAACACTAGCCGATCTCATACTAACATGTCCTATCATAGGGCCACTCATCAAGTTCGTCTCAGATTCACTAACGCTCACCTGGGGCTTACAACCGACAATACTCAAACTGATCAAAATGACAGTTGAAATTAAAGAAACGTATTTATTCATTTCGCTAAATTAAGGCATAAAAAAAGGGAACCCGAAGGTTCCCTTTTTGCAACTTAAAAAGTTTAAGTCTTATACTACTCAGCTACTATTAACGTGTTACCACGAAGTTAGTTGCTTGAGAGAAATCCTTATGAATAGCAGTCAACGTGTAAGTACCAGCAGCTAAAGAGTGCTTGATAACTAGACGGTTACCACCTACTACGTTTTGCTGGCTGTACTCGCTAGTAAGAACGATCTTACCAGTTAAGTCAGTAGCTTCAACGATGATGTTCTGGTCACCTAGAACGAGCTCAGCATCAAACTGCATGCTGAAAGAAGACTCGAATACTGGGTTAGGGAATACGTTAAACTTAGTGTCAGCAGCGATACCTACTAGACCTTCAGTTGCTGCACCTTCGCAAGAACCGTCGTTGTAAGTAGCCTCAGTGCTATAGTTAGCAGCGTTAGTGTTTGTGCAACCGAAAACTTGAGCGTCTGTTGTAGAGAATGTCAAGTCGTGAGCGCGCCATGTTCCACCTTCGCCATCACGGCCTTGAAGGTTGATAACACCAGTTGCAGTACCGTCAGTAGTTAATTGCATTAAAAGCACTTTGTTACCAACTGCAGCAGCAGCTTGAACGTCAGTAGGAACTACGAACCAAGCTCCGTCAGTAACAGTAAGCTCGTTACCTGCAAGGAAGTTAGTGTAATCGATACCAATAGTCCATAGGTTGTTGTTCTCGCTGTTATCAGCTCCAACAGTTACCCAGCTATCAAAAGCTAGACCTGGCTCTAAGCCTACAATCGCTTCGTTCACATCAAGTGAAGAAGAAGATCCGTACTGGTGCTGGAAGAAAGATCCAGTTGTAGCAACGTTTAATACGTGCTCCTCAGCAGCGAAAATCGCGTGAAGTGAGTGTTGTGCAGAAGGAAGTACAGCGTAAACACGGAAAGTGTTACCAGGTACAAGCCCTCCATTATCTACTGCCTCTACTACCAACTCGACGTTGTTAGCGTTAGCTCCAAAGCCCATCAAAAGGGCGGCGGTCATTGCAAAAAGATTCTTCATGAGAATGGGTTTATTATTATCTCGGATTTAGTTATTTATTCAAATTTTATAAAGTCGTTCATTAGACTTGCGCATAAAGATATGACATTCTACTCATAAATCATAACTCTTTTCACGGAGTTTGTAAAAAAATGCTCGACGAATGCCATAAATTAGTCGATGAGCGGGATTTACTTGATTTGGTAATCATCTGTAAGACGCTGTATATATTAAAAGGTTGCCTGACGATTATCTTTCTAACTTGCCGATTCAAAATACGTATTAAATAGTTATGAAAAAACTTAAAAATCTAGTTGAAGATCGTTGGATTGAAGGAAATGGAGCAGGAAATACCTTATACAACGCCATTACAGGCGAGGCTATTGCCTCTGCGAGTACAGATGGAGTAGATATAGGATCTATGTATGAGTACGCTCGGTCGACTGGAGGCTTTGCGTTAAGGCGGATGACTTTCCAAGAACGTGGGAGGATGCTTAAAAAGCTGGCTCTCCACCTTCATAGTTGTAAAGAGAAATTTTATGAGATGAGTGCTGCTACTGGAGCCACACGCATTGATAGTTGGATAGACATTGAAGGTGGGATTGGTAACCTGTTTGCTAATGCAAGTCTTCGAAGAAAATTGCCCGACTCTCCATTTGCTGTAGATGGCGATTTTATTCCTCTTTCTAAAGAAGGCACCTTCGGAGGGCATCACATTCTCGTTCCTAAAGAAGGGGTTGCTGTGCACATTAACGCATACAACTTCCCTATTTGGGGAATGCTTGAGAAGATTGCTGTAAACCTTCTCGCAGGAGTTCCCGCGATAGTTAAACCTGCAACCGTTACGTCTTTCTTGACAGAATATATGGTGAGAGAAATTCATTCGAGCGGCATATTACCAAAAGGTTCCTTACAACTCGTCTGCGGATCTGCTCGCGACATCCTAGACTTTGTAGACGAAAGAGATATCGTGACTTTTACCGGATCGGCAACAACAGGAAGAGCCTTAAAGGTTCACCCTCGCATTATTGAAAATAGCGTACCATTCAATCTGGAGGCCGATTCATTGAACGCTGCGATCTTAGGTCCTGATGCTGGGCCGGGAACTCCTGAGTTTGATCTATTTGTGAAAGAAATTCGCAAGGAAATGACGGTTAAGTGTGGACAGAAATGTACTGCAGTCCGTCGAATAATGGTTCCGGAGCAGCACATTGATGCGTTCCAGGACGCTCTGACCACTCAGCTTGCAAAGACGGTTATCGGAGACCCTTCAACTGATGGTGTGCGTATGGGAGCTCTCGTAGGCCAAACCCAGCGCGACGACGTTCGCTCTCAAATCGCACTTCTTAAAGAAGAGTCTGAAATTGTTTTCGGCTCACCAAACGAAGTAGACGTGATAGGTGCTGACTCTAACATCGGCGCATTTATGAGTCCCGTATTATTAAGGGTCAACAATTCTAGTAAGGCCGTTAAAGTTCACGAAGTAGAGGCCTTCGGTCCTGTGAGTACTTTAATGTCATACAACGAGGTCGGCGAAGCTGTTGCTTTATCGAAGAAGGGAAAGGGGTCGCTTTGTTGTAGTATCACGACTCATGATAAAGATGTCGCGACGGAATTTGTTCGTAACGCAGCATGTATGCACGGTCGTATTTTAGTTCTTGATCGAGAGTGTGCGAAGGAAAGTACTGGGCATGGCTCTCCCCTGCCCCTTTTAGTTCACGGAGGACCGGGACGAGCTGGAGGCGGAGAAGAAATGGGCGGACTTAGAGGCGTGCGACATTACATGCAGAGGACTGCTATTCAAGGTCATCCATCAATGCTTACCGCAATAACTTCTCAATATCAGCCTGGAGCGGCACAACCGGAATCGGAGCCCCACGTATTTAGAAAGCACTTCGAAGAATTAAAAGTTGGGGATACAGTTACTACGGCAAAGCATACGGTTACGGAGGCCGATATTTCGAATTTCGCAAATGTTTCGGGCGATAATTTTTATGCTCACGTAGATGCAACTTCGCTTGAGGGAACATTATTTGAGCAGAGAGTCGCCCATGGATATTTCATACTTAGTAAAGCTGCTGGGTTGTTCGTAGATCCGAAGAAAGGACCCGTCTTGCTCAATTACGGAATCGAGGAATGTCGTTTCACGAAACCTGTATATCCTGGAGCGACGATAGGTGTTCGGCTTACTGTAAAGGAGAAGATTTCTCAAGAGCGTCGCGAGCCGGAAGACGTTGCGAAGGGAATCGTGAAATTTCAGGTCGATGTTTATGATGAAACAGGCGAAACCGTAGCTATTGCTACTATCCTGACTATGGTTAAGATGTTAGACCAAAGCCCTGAATAATCGTTACTGTGCGTCATCTCTTAATTTTATTTATTCTAACTCTCTGTTTTTCGAACGCTAGTTATGCTAATTCGGGTTCGATTAATGTGGAATCGAGCATTAGCGACTCGCTAATAGTTGATCACGAAGCGTACTTGAGGGATCTTGATTCGTTAAAAGCATGGGTCGAAGCTTTACACCCCCTTCCCTACGCAAGGATTTCCGAAGACGATTTTAATATCGCCCTGAATCTAGCTAAGGAGGAAGTACTCAAGCTCGATAACGAAAAGGACTTCATTTACATCGTTTCTGAGCTTTTGGGGAAGATTCGGGATAGTCACACGGGAATATCGATAGGTGTTTTGTTTAAAAAGACATTAGAACAAAATTGGAAAGCAAACGCATTTTTACCGAAAGTAATAAACATCGAGGATGAGCTATATGTAATTCAAGACGGCTCTGGCCTCTTGAGCTCGGGCTATAAAATCACGACGTTGAATGGCGTTGCATCTCAAGATGTTTTCAAGTCTGCTTTAGCTTTATCGCCTTGGGAAGGGAATAGTTGGCTAAGCAACTTCAGAGCTGCAGAAAGGTTGACTATCCTAACTACACTGTACAACTCTGAAGATAGTTCTGAGCTTTTCATTAATGGAGAGAAATACTCTCTTATAGAGAGGGAAAATAAGAAGTCGAAACAATTTACCGGATTGCATTGGGAGATTGAGGACAATATATCGCGGCTATCAATCTGGACTTTTGGCAGTGATTCTGACAGAAAGTATAGTAAAGCACTTAAAAAAGGGTTTAAGGAACTTAATAAATCCTCGAGAAAGGGTGAGAGTCAGTGTTTGGTAATCGATTTAAGGGGTAATACTGGTGGGTACTTAGATAGAATGCTTGAAATATTCGAATATTTGCCATGTGAAGAGGATGTAATGCTTAATTCATACATATTTCGTAAAAGTCCTGAGACTGGAGAGGAAATGAGTCAGTTTTACAAAGGGATTTATAAGAAAATAGTGGAGAAGTGGAGTGACGCTTATCAAGGATTTAGGCAAATGCGTAAAGTCGCTGAGTTAGAGGTAGGGAAGGTTGATACATTGTTTTTTGACAAACGAGAGATAAAGAAAGTCGAAAAATGGAAAGGCCAAACCATACTTCTTATAGATGGATTATCCGCTTCTGCCTCGGTCTCTTTCGCTTCGTTTTTTAAAGACTTAGAGTTAGGCCCTATTCTCGGAGAGCCATGTATGGGCCCGAAGTCGGGAACTTTCGGAGATCCCGTTACTAGAGTGTTACCTGGAAGTAGGATAAGCATCGACATTTCCACTTCGAGGATGGTTCTTTACGACGATTACAGCATAGGCAATCGATCTATACAGCCCACAAGATGGGTGCAGAGGAACGTAGATGATTTGGTTAACAAAATTGACCCGTTAGATAATGCAATACAAGATTGCATTTCCTTTCCAGAGGTGGGTAAAGAAGCTCTTTTGTCATCAAGAGAATCGAAGATAATGTGGACTGAGCTTGACAAGATGTTTTCAACTGAAAGATTATGGGGAGGCGAAGTAAGAGCTTCGGTTTGGTCTAAAATATTAATCTCAGATAAATGCATATCAGAACAAAAAAATCGAATGAAAGGAGCAGAACTAATTGCTCTGAGGGCTGCACAGGCTGAGATAAAGGACTGCAAAGCCAGCCGCGACATTGCCATCAAAGTCATTCTTCCATCTTCATTAAGAGAAGTTTTTGAAGAGATTTCTTCTCCGAACAGGCCTGCAGTATTACATTTCGGTTTACATAACCGAGCGGACTGCAACGTCTGCAAACCTAACTAGACCACATTATTTCATGAGTATTTCATTTCCAAAACTCGTATCTGTAAGGATTTTAACAGGCATAAGTTTGTCCTTATTGCTTAGCACAAGTCTTTTTGCCCAAACAATTAATGAAGGACGAAACCCCGCAAAAAGGGTTCAAGTAAGGAAAGTTGTAGAAAAGTCACCCAGCTATCTTAAAGTAAACCCCATGATAGGTACCGGCGGTCACGGTCACACCTACCCTGGCGCTACATCTCCATTCGGAATGGTCCAGCTTAGTCCAGACACAAGGCTAGAGGGCTGGGATGGTTGTGGTGGATACCACAACTCAGACTCAATAATATACGGTTTCAGCCACACTCACTTGCAAGGAACGGGCGTAAGCGATTATGGCGACATCCTATTAATGCCTTGCACGCAGTTCGCCGCTGGCGCTACTTCTTGGCAGGACAGGTATAAAAGCACCTTCCAGAAGTCGACAGAGTATGCTCACGCAGGATATTATTCTGTCTTTCTAGAAGACCAAAACCTAAGAGCTGAATTAACCTCAACTCCACGAACAGGTATACACAAATACACATTAACAGAACCCGACACCTTAACTTTAATAATAGATCTGGAACACAGGGATAAACTGATTAATTACAGTATTTATCCTCTCGATGACAGCACGATTGTAGGGCATAGACTCTCCGAAAATTGGGCCGTGAAGCAGTATGTCTATTTCGCCATTCGCTTCAATAAAGAGTTTAAGTGGAGTGACCAATTATCTGAATTAAAGACTATTAGCATTAACGAAACCGACGGCTCTCTAGTTCAAGAGATGGAGTTCGTTCCGGTCTTTGCAGCCGATTTCGGTGTAGTCAGCGACTTAACGGTTAGAGTAGGGCTTAGCTTTTGCGATGTTGAAGGTGCGGTTCGAAATCTGGAAGAGGAGGCGTCACACAACGATTTTAAGAAATATAAAAGGGAGAACGAACTTAGATGGAAAGAACAACTAGGGCGAGTTCAAGTAAATGGCGGAGATGGCGGAATAGATCAGCAGGAAATATTCTACACAGCACTGTATCACTCATGTACAGTACCTAATTTGGCCTCTGATGTTGATGGAAGATATAGGGGAACTGATTTACAAATTCATGATTTGAGACCTATTGATGGTGATCATTACACTGTTTTCTCGCTTTGGGATACTTTCAGATCACTCCATCCCCTACTCGCTTGGATTGAACCAGGAAGGACAAGGGATTTTGTTAAGTCTATGCTCAGAATGTATGATGATGGCGGACAATTACCGGTTTGGGAACTAGCAAGTAACTACACAGGATGTATGATAGGATATCACAGCGTGCCGGTGATTGCTGACGCAAAGGCTTGGGGTATCCGTGGTTGGGATGAGGAGCTTGCATTGGAGGCTATGGTTCAGGCTGCAGATTCTATGCACCTCGGACTGGACAGCTATGTGAAGTATGGATATATTCCTAGCGAAATGGAAAGCGAAGGCGTTTCGAAAACACTTGAGTATAGTTATGACGATGCGTGCATATCTGCATATGCGGGGAGTTTAGGTGAAGAAGAGATTAGTGAGAGGTTCCGTAAACGATCACTTTCATGGAGGAATATTCTAAATCCGGAGTCGAACTTTATTCAGCCGAAACGAGATGGCGCATGGGTGCCTGATTTCGACCCCACTGAAGTGAATTTCAATTACACGGAGGCGAACGGTTGGCAGTACACGTTCTTTGCGCCGCACGACATATCGGGATTGATAAAGTACGTAGGAGGTACGGGGGAGCGATTTAGTGAAATGGTGGAGCGTCAATTTTCCGCCTCTTCAAAAACATCGGGTCGAGAACAGGTCGATATCACTGGTTTAATAGGTCAATACGCTCATGGAAATGAGCCTTCGCACCATGTGGCGTACTTATTCAGCTACGCAGGAAAGTCGTGGAGAACGGGCGAAATAGTTGATGAAATCTTAAACGAATTATATACAACTGAACCAGACGGCTTATGCGGAAATGAGGACTGTGGGCAGATGTCGGCTTGGTATGTTTTATCGTCGATAGGACTGTATCCCGTCGCCCCAGGAAGTGAGATGAGTGGTAATAAAGCCCAGCTCGTAGTAGGTTCTCCGCAGTTCGACAACGTTATAGTTTCTCCCGCGAATAGCGATTATCGCTCATGGAACAGGCCGCTTTACATCAGCACGGTGGGTGATGGGGATTACGTGAAAACCGTAAATTCTGGTGCGAGGTCGTGGTTGACTTACGATGAGATTCTGAGAGGAGGCCCCCTCGTTTTTGAAATGTCTGATTTAGGCTCAACCAGCTTTGGCATTCTAGATGCCGACCGCCCCTCAAGTTCCGTTAACGACTTCGATTTCGTTCCAGTACCCTCATTTATTGCTGAAAGAAGTTTTCAAGGGAAGCAATCTGAAGTTCGACTCCACCACTTAGACCCCGAAGCGAGTATCTATTATAAAATCAACAATGGGGGTTGGCATAAATACAAAACCCCAATAAAGATCAAGTCCAGCTCTGAATTCCTAGCTTACGCAAAACTCGGAAAAGTGCGCTCGAAGGAAGTTCACCACTCCATGGTGAAAATCGAACACGATTGGACGGTAGAGTACACTTTCCCATACTCACACCAGTACGCAGCAGCCGGCCCGAACACGCTAGTTGACGGACTTAAGGGCTCCAACGAGTATAGAACAGGAGACTGGCAAGGATTCTACGATTCGCCTTTCGAAGCAACCATAGATCTAGGGAAATCCAAATCTATTTCCGGAATGTCGATCGGGTGTATCCAAGACATCCGTCCATGGATTTGGCTCCCTGAAAGTGTCGAGTTCTTTACCTCTAACGACGGCATCAACTTCACTCTCCTGAGTAAAGTCACCCACAACGTCCCGGAGGATAATTACGAAAAGATCGTACACCGCTTTATTTCCGACTCCTCCGCTCCTACAACTAAAGCTCGTTACATCCGTGTAAAAGCAAACCCCGCAGGACCTATCCCAAGCTGGCACCTCGGTGCTGGATTCGACCGATGGACCTTCGTTGATGAATGGGACATTACCTTTGAGTAAGTAAACGACTGATGGAGACTAATAACAATAACGACTCAAATAAATTCGGACCTTTCTTAGATCTAGGACTTGCCGCCACTACACCGTACCCTTTAGATATCAGGGTTAATAGTGCAGAAGGGGTTTGGCTTAATTGTGAAGGAGGAGGGAAATTATTCGATGCGATAAGTGGCATAGGCGTAAGCAACTTCGGGCATGGACATCCAGTAATTAAAACCGCACTACACGAGCAGATCGAGAAAAATTTGCACACCATGGTATACGGGGAGTTTCGCCACGACTCCACTTTAGAGGCCGCCTCCCTCCTAACATCGTTTCTTCCCGCTCCTCTAGACACTGTTTATTTCGTGAACTCAGGAGCTGAAGCAGTAGAAGGAGCTTTAAAACTTGCAAAACGAATTACTGGACGATCTCGAATGATTGCTTGCAAAGGAGGATATCACGGAAATACTGCTGGAGCTCTATCCGTTTCTTCAAACGCTGAGAGAAAAGCACCATTCCTACCACTCCTACCAGAGGTTTCCTTTATCACTTTCGACGACATCGACGAACTTTCTCAAATAGACTCAACTGTTGCTTGTGTAATTGTGGAAACAATACAAGGGGATGCTGGAGTAAGAATACCCAGGAAGGAGTGGCTCTTAAAACTTAGAGAAACCTGCACTAACAACGGCGTAATCCTTATTCTTGACGAAATTCAGTGTGGAATGGGCCGTACAGGAAGACCATTTGCATTTACCGAATACAACATTATACCAGACATCTTGTGTGTAGGAAAAGCTCTTGGAGGAGGAATGCCTATCGGCGCGTTCGTAACATCTAGAGAAAACATGTCGCTTTTATCTCATACTCCTGTCCTCGGACATATAACAACTTTTGGAGGACATCCCGTTGCTTGTGCGGGAGCTTCTGCAGCATTAAAACTTCTAAAAAGCATTGACTTTACAGCTGTGGAACGTCGAAATAATTTGTGGGAAGAAAGGCTTTCAAGCCATCCTTCAGTAAAGTGCGTTAGACGAAAGGGAGCGTTCTTTGCCATTGAACTCGAGGATACTGAAGCTACAACGAGGGTTATTTTGAAAGGCCTTGAGCTCGGAATTTTGATGTTTTGGTTTTTGAGCATTCCATCGGCCTTTCGTCTTTCTCCTCCGATAACAATGACAGACTACGAGGCAGAGGTAGGACTAGCTTTGATAATGGAATCTTTGAATGTCGCCTGACTAAACCCTAACACAACCTACTTCAATAGGAAATTTGCGACCTCTTGCATAGAACGTTTTGCTTCTGGAAGGATGTCCGGAAGTAAATGCCAACCGTGTAAAGCTTTTGATTCCCAGTGAGTTGTGGTTTGGACTTTATCCGCTTCCATAGCTTTAAGAGTCGACTCAGCATCTAAGAATAAAAATTCAACGTGCGACCCCTGAATGTGAGTAGGCGGGAATCCTTTGAAAGAACCGAATACCGGTGAAACAAGTGGGTCTTTATCGTCCATTGTCCCCATGTAATCACGACTGAAGGCAACTGTGTCCAAGTTATCAAATGGGCTGAAGTCGCTTGAATTTTGAATATTACTTTTCGATTTTTTCGAAAGATCCATCCAAGGAGATAGGAGAGCAAGCTTATCCGGCACCTGTATTTTCTCCTTTATCAACTTCGACACAAGGCATGAAGCAAGGTTACCGCCAGCGGAATCACCTACTAAAAACAACTCGCCCTGCTCAGACTGTTTTAGTGATGAATAAACTTTGAAAAGATCATCAATGGCTGCAGGGTAAGGAAACTCTGGCGCTAATCGATATTCAGGAATTATTACTTCACATTTCAACGCTTTTGCTAAAAAAGTTGCTGTGGCTTTATACACTCTTGCTGAACCAAACGAGAACGCACCCCCATGAGCCCATAGTATGCGCTTCTTATCGTTCGTTATTCCTTGAAAATTCACTACACCACACCTCACTCCTTCTATTTCTTTATAATCAAGGTTTCCTCCGAATCGCCCAGGGTTTAATCTGGACATACCTTCTATCGCCCCTCGTATCTGTTGTGGTGTCGCCCCTACAAGCTCTCTTCTCAAACGAATCGCAACGGCATTTCCGGAAATAACGACGTCGTCAAATCGACGTCCAATGAAGTTTAAAATCGAAGAATTAGAACTATTACCAAACATTCTTTAGAAATTAGGCTGTATAGGGCTTTCAAGTTCGGGATAAATGATTGAACTTTACAACATTACTCAGAAATGATACGCTTTACTCCCACAGAAAATGCTAAGCCTAAAGTAGGTGACGTTCTCCTCAGCGAGCCCTTCCTTGACGACCCATACTTCGGGCGCAAGGCCGTATTGCTGTGCGAGCACAATAAAGACGGAGCTTTCGGATTAGTGTTAAATAATTTTGTGGACGTAAAAATCGCTGACATTATTAAAGAATTAAAAGAGGATAAATCTAGGGTGAGCATAGGAGGACCGGTCAACAACTCGAACCTCTATTACCTCCACACATGTGATTCTATTAAGGATTGTCAAAAAGTGGCTGACGGCATTTATTTGGGTGGTGACTTTGATGACTTAACAGCCCAAATCAAATCCGGCTTCACGTCTTATAGGTTTTTCATCGGATACTCAGGTTGGTCTAACTCTCAACTTGCCGATGAAATTCGAAGTCGATCATGGTTCGTCACCCGTGCCTCAACTGAGGAAATAATGTCGACCGAAGGTGAAAACGAAGAGTTTTGGAAACAACTTATCCGAGGTATGGGACCAGGGTACACTCACATTGCAGAATCTCCAAGCGACCCAACTCTCAATTAAACTATTCTACTTCAAACTGAACCCTTGCCCCTTCGTGCGCTCTGATGTTTAGCACCCTTCCATCTGTGAAGATTAAGTATTGTCCTTTTATCCCTGCAAGAATCCCTTCTCCTTTCGGCGTAGCATGAAGCTTAATGCTCTTAACCTTGTTCGGATAATTCGACACAGGATAATAAATTCTATGTACAGTGTCGTCATCCGAGAAAAACGGCTCATAATCAGGCCCTAAATGCTCAAAGCACTCATCTTTAAGCTCTAAAAGCTCATCGGGATTTCTTTCAACGTCCTTTAACATCCCTAACCAATACGTTTTATCGTTTAAATACTCCTTCATAGCAACTTCTATTTCTCCAGCGAGCTGCCGATAAGGTGTTACGCAAAGTGTAATTGCTTCGACCGCTCCTTGATCGTTCCATCTAAACTGCTCGCGCCCGAACCCCGTCACCCCCACCTTGAGTTTATCTGTCCTACTCAAGTAAACTACGTGAGGTACGTTATGATATCGCTCCTCAAAATCTCGATCCCTTAAAACTTCTCCCGTATGAATTGTGCTCAACTCTGGGTTAATAATTGAAGGACACGACATTGGCGAGTCGAAGAAAGCCATTTTGCACATCCCCATTCTATACGCCCTATCCATCTCCACTCCAGTTACGACACAATTTACAACCCCATCAAATGTCCAAATCAACCTCTTTCCTACCCAATCATTTATAGGGATTCTCTCGTTTTTTTCAAGAATATCACACGTCTCAAGAAAGTAACTAATTACCCCAACGTCATCAGCAGCTACCTCGGTGCTCATCTTTCTCAAATTCCCTTTCATAACTTTTTTCGACATTTTCGAAAGGTACAGCCAACTTTTCATCGAACTTAAAGTCAAATTGATTAATTTGTGCGCTTAAGTTCGTATATTACATTCTAATTATTTTCAATGAAACAGTTTTTACTCCCTTGTGCTCTTCTCGTTTTCGGTTCTGCTTTTGGCCAAACCCCTTTACTAGAGGAGAACTTTGATTCTTATGCCGTTGGTGATTATATCGGTGTGGCTAGTTCTGTTTGGACTACCTGGACTAACGCACCAGGTACTGATGAGGATGGCCAAATTAGTGACGAGCAGGCAAATTCAGGAACGCAATCTTTAAAGATTTTCGGTTCAGCATCTGGCGGGCCTATGGACGTTTACCTTCCTATAGGGCTTGAGACAGCTTATGAAGTAAGCTACAACGTATACGTTCCATCTGGAAACTCAGCTTACATGAACGTTCAAGAAGAACTTACTCCTGGAGTTGCATGGGCTTTCGACTTTACTCTAGCTGCTAACGGTCAGGTAACTTTCGGAATTGACCAAGTTGTACTAGCTTACGGAGCATACACCCAAGATTCTTGGACTTCTATTTCATTGAGAATGGATCCCGTAAACGATAGAGCAGAAATTTACATCGGTGGAGAATACCTCGCTAATGTTGCTTTTGACGGCATCATCGGTGGAGTTAACTTCTTCGGATACGGAGACGGGACAACTCCTGGTCTTTACTACATAGATGATGTTGTAGTTGTTGAGACTGGTGACGTGATTAATGGTGTCGGTGAAGTATCTGAGCTTGACCTATCATTTGGTCCAAACCCAGCAAGCAACTTCGTTCAAATCACTAGTAACACCTCATACGGAATAATTCGCATCATGGCACTAAACGGTCAGATCGTGAAAGAGATTGCTGTATCTAATCTTAGTTCTGGTCAACGCATCGAGCTTGACTTAGACAACGGAATCTATTTAGTTGAGCTTACTTCTAACAATTCACGCACGATGCGTAAACTTGTTGTAAGCAAATAATAAGACTACTTTTTTAAGATTAAGAGCTACTCCAAACGGGGTGGCTCTTTTTTTTGAAACATGATTTATTCAGCAACCTCTGACAGCATAGTCTTGGGGGACTATAGTTTTGAAAGGAATTGCAGAATTTCATCTGTTGCCATTTCAGCGTGGAGCGGCAATGAATCTTGGATCCATGGATGTGAGATGCCGAACGTGTGACCCGCGTCCGGTATAGACACGAATCGCCCATTAGAAGCCCAAGACGCAAGGTTACGGCCTTCGGTGTCAGGGACTGCTGTATCGTTATCTCCGTGAATAGCAAGTAGGGGGATTTGTAATGAACGGATGGAGCGTTCGATGTTAAGCGCTTCGGAATTTGCTTCGAAGTCTTCGTAAAAAGCGAATGGATGAACTAGGATTTGCATCGTTCTGCCGTTCAATATTTCCCAGCTATCGGAAGCTCGCCATTTATCAAGAGCCTCACCCTCAGGAAACCTTGATCCGAAATCACAGACTGAAGCAAGCAATACACATGCATCTACGTCAGAAGTTGATGCCGCAAGTGAAGCTATCCCTCCTCCTCGACTATGCCCCATCACGATTAAGCGCCCACCATCGGGAACAAGCTCTCTGGAATACTTTAGGATTTCCTGTAAATCGACAACTTCCTTTGAGTAGGTGTTGTTACTCCAAGCGGACTCGTCGGAACAATCATCGAGGTTTGGCATAATATGTCCGTTATGACTGAAATTAAATTTCAAAAAATCCCAACCATCCTTAGCGAACGCATCAGCCATCACCCACCATGCCCCCCAATCCTTGAACCCCTTGTATCCATGGGCAAAAACCACGACCCCCTTTTTCTCAACATCATCAGGAACCTTGTGAATATCACCATTCAAGGGGCCGTTAGTGACAAGATGTGTGAAAGTGGTACGAATAATGTTCATCTGAGATTTGTTTGAGCAAAGGTGAGCATTAAATTGCGTACTCTTAAACAAGGAATCTATTAAATCCTCAATCTGCAAAGATGAATTTGAAGAGCTTATTAATTGTTACTGCCGTTGGAGTCATTTCTCTTTTCAGCAATCCTCTATCAGCCCAAACCACAAATAACCTCGACGTCACTGTCGAAGGTCTTGGTGCAGACACTGTTTATCTAGCAAATTACTATGGTTCGAGGCTTTATTACAGCGACACTACTATTGCTGACGCAAGCGGTCACTTCACTTTCGATGCGAAGCCCTTTGATGAATGTGGCAAATACGCTATTGTATTGCCTGGTCCTGTCTTCTTCGACATAATGTTCGTGAACGAACCTATGCAATTTCGCACCACCATGAGTAACCCTCAAGGCGACATGGAAATAATTGAAAGTCAGGAAAACAAAATATTTTACGACTACCTAGACTTTCTAAACACGAAAAGAGAAGAACGAATTCCACACGATGCCGTTCTAAACGACTCAACGTCTAGCCCTCTGAAAGTTGAGATTGCACGTAATGCCATGAACCTAATGAATTCAGAGGTTACTGAATATCAAGACGCTTTAATTGATGACCCTCGTGATTTTCTTTTCGGGAAATACATGGGAATGTTACGTGACCCTAAAGTCCCTACCCTACCAGCAGGAGTTGAAGATGAACGATTCTGGAATTACATGTGGTACAGAAATCACTATTGGGACCGTGTAGACTTCTCGGACCCTCGTTTAGTGCGAGACGGTTCCTTCCACCAAATCCTCGAACGTTGGTGGAGTCAAGTCATCCCTCCCGACCCCGACACTCTCTTCTTCGAAGCTAGGAATCTTCTCTCCCAAGTTTCAGGAAACGCAGACATGTTCAAGTACATTTTACACCATATGACATTCGAAAGTGAATCTTCGAAAGTTATGTGCATGGACAGAGTGTTTGTCGAACTCGTAAATGAATATTACGTTACTGGCCAGGTAAAATGGCTTGACGACGAGCAACTTCAAAAGATAATAGACCGTGCAGAAGCCCTAAGATTTTCTGTATGTGGAAATATCGCCCACGACATAACACTACCCGGACTTGATGGAACGAC
>JYMV01052133.1_pt1 | contig 33604 bp, 28 predicted proteins | sample 338911 | NCBI WGS metagenome assembly JYMV01 (sample SAMN03354496, study PRJNA234377) | hydrothermal vent metagenome | biome: Deep sea; feature: Hydrothermal plumes at the Eastern Lau Spreading Center, Western Pacific Ocean; material: Seawater | place: Tonga | collected 2009 | depth 2000 m m
TTTAGGAAAGTATCCACCACATTCTATAGTCTCCCACCTCATGTAGTCAATAAAATCCAGCTTTGTTGATTGATCAAGCCATTTGAATTGGTCTCTTAATATTATATATAATAACCAGTCAATCTGGCAGACAAAAATCCGCATTTGAGTTGATTCACTTATGAGGCTTCAGTATATAAATTGGTTGTGGTTAATGATCCTGTTTCTTCTTTTACCTGTTGGCATGATAAGGGGTAATGACGACGAGGTCGAATTGCCGAAGAACATTGTTTGGAGGAAGGATAAGGCTGAGATGGTCTTGATTCTGGCTGGCAGTTTTGAAATGGGAAACCATTGGTTAGATACCGCGAATCTGCGGGATGCTCAGCCCATCCATAGCGTGCAACTGGATGTCTTCTACATGGACACCCATGAGGTGACTGTTGAACAGTACAAAAAATTTATTCAGCAGACAGGCTTCAATCCATATTTAATTGGTGCGGGGCAAGTATCTGCCGCCGCATTCTGGAAGTATATTAATCTAGTTTCAAGCACGGACAACCATCCGATGACGATGGTCTCCTGGCACGATGCCATGATGTACGCGCAATGGGCAGGAAAAAGGTTGCCAACCGAAGCAGAATGGGAATACGCTGCACGTGGAGGTCTTGGTGAACAACGCTACCTTTGGGGTAACAGCAAGCCTGATGGAAGTCAATGCAATCTTTCAGACCAAAAGGTAAAAGAATTGGTGGAAACGTCAAGTATCGAAGAAACACACATCATGGCGGAACTAGACCTGGACGATGGTTATGCTACAGCAGCTCCGGTCAAAAGTTTTCCACCCAATGGTTATGGTTTATATGACATGTCGGGAAATGTAGCAGAATGGTACCTTGATGCCTACCAAAAAAAAATTTACAGCTACAGCCCCACAAAAAACCCAATCGCACAATATATGGACATCGAAAGCCTCCTCAGGAGCTTTCAAGCTGTACATACAAAACGTGTAGTACGTGGTGGTGGATGGGGGAGCATTGGTGAATCACTCCGTGTGGATCATCGTATGTCTTTCGAACCAGACGGTGTTGAGCTCTTCCTTGGTTTTCGTTGTGTGAAAGCGATTGACAAAGTTGCCAATAAATCCTCTATACCATGACAGGCCAGATCCTTGTAGAGTTGAATAAAAGAAGCCCGACATTAGAGTCCTACCAACGATAGACTCCAAGTTAAGGTAATGCCTTTTTGAACTACTGTAGTCTGTAAAAGCCTATTAATCCGGTTAGTTTAGCATTGTTGTAGAGTTACTTCTCTTTGTAGAACAAGTTGCATAGCTCTATCAAGTGCTTCTGCCGGTTTTCCAATTCAACCAAGACTACCAAATCAAACCAATTCAGCTTCCGATTTTGTGGTCAATTGCAACGAAATTATTTGGTAATTTTGAGATTTATGTGCTAACTTTGAAATATCGAAAGCGCAAATATCGGCTAGTCGAATTGAATATTGTTTCTTAATCTACGAGTCTAGAAGCTAGGGGGGAAAAGTAAATTATATGTCATCAAATAACCTTCTTCGCGTTGGTATTGTTGGGGCGGGTTGGGCTGCAGAAGGTCATGCATTTGCCTATGACCGGTGTGTGGAGACGAAAATTGTGGCCATCTGCAATCGAACACAATCAACCGTTGAAAAAGTAGCAAAACGCTTTCAAATTCCGAATATCTTTTCCGATTATCAACAGATGTTGCAGGAAGATCTGGACATCGTAGCTATAACAACTCCTGCCCATACGCATTGCCGAATTGCGGTGGATGCTTTGAACGCTGGAGCGCACGTTATCTGTGAAAAGCCAATGACACTGAACGCCGAAGAGGCTCTCAAAATGTATCAAGTGGCGGAACAGAGGAATCTAAAAACAGCTATCGCCTTTAATTGGCGGTACACTCCCGAATTCATTCATCTCAGGAAACTTATCAATGATGGGTATATTGGTGAGGTTCAGGAGATACACGCCCATTGGCTTCGCGGATTGTCAAAAGAAGTAGCTGTCGGCTGGTTTACCCGATTGGAACAGGGGGGAGGATTTCTGGCCAATGGCGGATCACACGAAATTGATAGAGTACGCTGTCTTCTCGGACGTGAACCGAAACGGGTTTGTGGTAAAACTATTCATTCACTAAAACATGGATATGTGGTTCCCAATAAAGATTATTTTCTTGATCGATTGGCATGGAAACCAGAAAAAAATGAACCAATTGATACCTATCGAACCGAAGAGATTACTGCAGATGTGGGATACTACTTTCTAGCCGATTTTGGAAGCACTGGGAACGACGAAAACGAGATTATGGCGGTTTTCAGGTCTGGATCAGCTAGAGGGAGAGGTCCTCGCAGCATCGAAGTTTTTGGGAGCAATGGCTCTTTAGTTTTAGAAGGTAACCGATTATTGGGATGCCCTCTGGAAAAACAGGAGTTTGTGCCTATTCATCCACCTGTTAATTCCAGTGATTTGGCCTCAAACCAGCTAGAATTGTTGAACTATCTTTGGACTGAAATGGTGGAAGATTTTATTAGATCTATCCATCAGTCCGAGACAACCGTTCCAACTTTCTATGATGGCCTAAAAGGTCAGCAGGTTATCGACGCAGTAAGGCTTTCTGGGCAGGAAAACAAATGGATACAACTCACTTAAAGCACCAAAGTTCGGTCAATACGATGATCGATTGAATTTTTAGGGATATAGAGAATAATCCTGAAAGGAAGACAAAGTCGTGGGAAACAAATACGCTATGTTGGAGGAGGAAAAATATTTTTTCGATCTGACCGGATACCTGATTGTTCGACATGCATTAGCGTCAGAAGAGGTTAGTGAATGTAATAAAACAATAGATCGATATGTGGATAAAATCCAATCTAGATCGATTGAAAACGGGGGACTAGCCGGCAGATCCGAAACGCTTCATGGTTAATCCGGACGGCTAGAGTTGACAGGAATGTTAGGATGGCCGGTTCCCCACCGTGAAGCGTTTCGGAAACTTCTGGTTCATCCAGTTGTTGTATCCTGCTTGAACGTTTTATCTGGAAAAGGGTTCCGGCTTGATCATGGCCCCTTGATGATCGGAGCCATGGAGGGTACAGAAGGCCATCTTCTGCATGGTGCAGGCGAACCATTCAGCCAATCAGTTTGGTATCATCAGCAGAATGGAAGGATATATTGTAGGGGGATAACCGTTGCTTGGCAACTTTACGATGTAAATGAAGGTGATGGCGGATTTGTTGTCGTGCCGGGAAGTCACAAATCACGATTCCGTATGCCCGAAGGAGTGCGGACAGTTGACGATGATATGGGTTTGGTAGTACAACCTGTCATGGAAGCCGGTGATGTTTTATTTTTGGCGGAGACAGCTACGCATGGAACACTTCCTTGGAAAGGAATAAGGAGAAAGAAGATCAATTCTGTATAAATATGCTTCACGCGCGGTTGCTCGAGCGACTGGACATTTATATACACCGGAAGAACGCTATGATGAATGGACGAAAGAGTTGACTGCTGAACAGCATTCATTGCTCTATGGACCGGGACACCATACTGGAGGTAAGAAACGGTATGCCCTTGAATCGGATGGTAAACAGGTACGACTTGCTAATCAGGCTTTTGACTACTGTCGGGACAAGTTTTCGACTGCTCCAGCCGGACGAGTGGCGAAAGGTTCTAAAGCTCTGGCAGGAACAGGCCGGCTGGAAATGCATGGCCTGATGTAGTTACCTGGACCTTACTGCCACCCGTTCCGACAAATGATCGCTCATCCGGCTATTGTGCTGAGATTGAATATGATGTGTGGCAAGCGTTTTCGGCTTGATCACGGTCCATTGATCATTTCTGGGGTTGAAGGAACAGAAGGGTTGACACTACATGGTCAAGGAGAACCACATAATCCCTGCGTGGCCTACCATCAGCAGAATGATACCACTTACTGTGGTGGGGTCACCGTTAGTTGGCAGTTAAGCGATGTAAACCAGGGAGATGGTGGGTTTGTCTGTGTACCGGGGAGTCATAAATCGAGGCAACGTATGCCTGCTGGCGTCAGGACTTGTGATAACGATCTAGGGTTGGTCACGCAGCCGGTTATGAAAGCTGGCGACGTGCTTTTCTTTATGGGCGGAGCGCAAACACATGGAACACATCCTTGGCAGAGCCAAACCCCACGCAGATCTGTGTTGATTAAATATGCTTCCCAGAGTTCTGTCCGTGGAGTTCCGTCTAAAGATTTATATAAGCCTGAGGTATGGTGGGGGGAAGATCTCGTAGCAGATATGACCGAAGAGCAACGTGCGGTTATGTATGGGCCAGGAGTCCATCACGGCGGACTAGTGAAACCATTAATGGTAGAGGAAGACGGAACTGTTCGCATTGATCATTGCGACTAAACTTGTAGTCTACGCCGGGATTTAGCGCCAATGAATTGTCTTACCAACATAGGGGGACTCTGAAAAAAGCATTGGAATTCTTGGTAGTTTCTATCTTTCTTCATAACCAATAGGTTCCGGGAAGTATGATTTACCGAACGTCATGTCTGAGTAGACGCCATCAGGGATAGTCAACGGATCTCCCATACGGAATTTGTCGATGACCTCTAGGTCCAATTGGATACCTAACCCTGGTGCATGACTTAATTGTAACTCTCCATCTTCAATCTGCAGTGGTTCGACTAGCAGTTCGTTGACAAAAGGGTTGTTCATCTGATCAACTTCAACGGTGATACCATTGGGCGCAGCCGACACCATATGTGCATTAGCTATGATGGCGACAGCGTCGTTCCAGGAATGGGTTGCAACTCCTAGGCCGGATTCTTCCGCCATTTTAGCTATTTTCCATGCTTCACTAATCCCTCCACACCGTGAAGCATCTGGCTGAACAATGTCTAACGCTTTAGCCCGAATCATCTCACGAAACCCCTGTAGGCCAAACTCATTTTCGCCGCCCGCAATCGGAACTCTTACAACTTGACGTAGTGCAGTGTAGGAATCGATATCCTCTGGTGCAAAAGGTTCTTCGTACCAAAAAACTTTCTGTTCCTTCAGAAAATCCCCCATTCTACAAGCAAGTTCAAAATGATACCGCATCGAAGCATCGACAATCACATCGTGATCCATACCGATTGCTTTTCTGACAGCTAGAATGGCCGAGGTATCATATTCTTCGCTACGAGCCAATCGCATCTTGACTCTCCGAAACCCTTTCTCGATATACTGACCTGCTTCTTCGGCCAGCTTCTCAACCTCTTTCCAAAGTAGTCCGCTGGCATAGGCCGGACAGGTTTTTCGTTCACCACCAAGAAGTTCCCAAACGGGCTTCTCAACCGACTTACCCCGAAGATCCCAAAGTGCAGTATCCACACCACCTAAAGTTGACATCGCCACACCTTTGCGGCCATACCACAACGTCAAACCGTACATTTTCTTCCACAGCTCTTCCACATTACGCGGATCTTCTCCAATCAGTAGCGGGTTAAGTTGATCGCGAATGATGAGATGGATCAAAGATGGGTGTGAATAGACAGAACCAATTCCGACATGATTCGTATCGGTATGAACCAGAATTAGTGTTGTCAGACGGTTGGTACAAATGCCACCCGCATATTGGAATCTATCATTTTCAGGATATTGGTAAAGTAAATTGATGTCTTCAATACGTTCGATTTTCATGTTTTATTAGATTATCCTCGTTAAATTAAATTGGGTTCAAGATTTTCCGACAGAACCCATTAATTTCGATTTTAAGATTCGTCCTCTACAACCAAATCGGTTAGCAGTGCCTCCATAATGTATTTTCCAAAAAATAAAACTTACGATCAGGATTCCATAACACCCGTTTCCCTTCATGCTCTGTCAGGCTGCTATAAGTTCTGATCTCTGTCGTCTGTTTAGCTCCAACAATTAACTCCAGTTCCGATCATCGTTTACCATGACAACTATGTGTGGTGACGGTATGGTTATCGTCATGATCTTCGCAAACTACTCTGGTTCCAGATTGTGAGTAATTCACCGATCTTTAGAGCAGGAAAAACTAGGAAGTGCTTGTTATCACCATCGATCAGATTTTCATCTTTGGGGAAGTGAGATGAAAGGGGCAAATACAATACAATGTTCAGCTGGTTCCGACGCTAATCATCTTGTTGAAAGTTAGTGTTCGTCAATTCCTGTTTTCCTATAGACATAAATTTTCAAGGAGATAATCGGGGGTGACTTTCAATTGTTATTATGAATGATTATTAGTAGCCACGCCAACGGTTTAACCTATTCCAAATCGGATTGGTCTCATCTTGAACCAAATTGTATCATGGTTTTAGTTCAGGTAAAATAGATGCTTTAAGTATTTGCGTTGACAGCTTACGCGATCCGTCATAGAATCAAAGAATAATGGATCTGCCAAATTCACATCATCTTGACCTTCTACAACCATGGTTAGATAATCAACTGGGTACCTCAATCGATTCTGCCAGTGCCGATCCGGTATCGGTATATAGCACACCTCCGCGTCAGAAAGATCAAAGCGGTCTATGGGCTATTAGGGTTGGAGAGAAAGGAGTCATTACCACTCGATTAGAGTGGCTTAACGCACTTAAACTGTCAATTGCTGATTTGTCTGCCGGCCAGTTGTTTTCTACCTTTGGCGCTTACGAGCTTTCTCGGATTACATTAGCTGATGGAGTTGGGGTGTGGGGACCGAGTTGGTTACTTGTTGGCGACAGTGGTTCTTTTCAACCGGTAAGTGACGATCGTCCCATCCAGCTTGAAGCTGATGTAATCTCGCGACACGCTGATCCTGATCTTTTCTGGCATTGTTTTCCTGACCAAGTTATTAGCGGGTTTGCCATTTTTGAGGTTGGCCAACTTGTGGCTTTGGCTTCAGTTAGTCTGGTGAGCAATGAAATTTGGGAGATTGGTATAGATGTTGTGCCTAAAGCTAAAGGTCGTGGCTTAGGTCGGGCAGTGGTAAGTGCGGCTGGTCAATGGACACTTTCGCACAGTCGGCTGATTTATGCTACTACAGCAGCTTGGAATGTTCCCTCTGCTCGTCTGCTCCGTTCTGTTGGTCTGAAATACGTGGCTAGTATCATGACAGGCATTGCGGGGCCGTTTCGTGTGCCCCCACAGCCTTTGGGATATCCATGTCGGGGAGTGGATATCTACAATTACTATCCGGATTGGGCAATGAACAAGGGAATTCTCTCTGCAAGCGGATTAGACTGAGAAATGCCTGGGCATAACCATACAGATCAACTGGAAGTAACCATCGTTATGTGCTCTGTTCATCCGGTGACATGACGTGTTAGAGGGACACCATATTGTTGACACCAATCCCTGAGAGGATTGGAACCGCCATCCACCTGAAAAGTTTTTACATCGTCGTAAGACTCTCCCACTAGGTAACGTTCTAAAGGATTCAATTTCTCTACAAATTTCTGTTCCTGTTGCCGAAAATCCATGGGCATGATCCAACGATATCCGTAACCTATCATCACAGCTTTTCGAATACGGTTCGTCAGGTTTGCCGCACCAGCATGCCAAGTCCGATTTTCGAAAATTAGACAGTCTCCGGGATGAAGCGATGGTTCAACAGCACTCACTGGATCCACCTGATCAGCCGGGATCTCCATCGGTTCTTTTAATTGATTGCTACCAGGCGCAACCATTGTTGCTCCAGAGTTAGGTTGGCTTAGATCGGTCAAGTAGTAGGCACATTTCAACACAATTCGTGGGATACTGTAATGCCCAAGGTCATTCATCGCCTGATAATAGTCTCTGTGCCAGCCTGGCGAACGGCGTGTGGGTGGGGTTCCCAGTATTTCGGGCGATTTATAAATCAGGTGTGAAGTCATCAGATGCAGATTTGCGCCCAGTAGTTGAACTACCAGAGGGAGAATAGTAGGATGTGTGATCAACGGTATAAAGGAGTCATCTAAGGTAACGCAATTGCGGAACCCATCATAACGTCCATCTTCGCGTTGCTGTCGGTTTGTAATTAGGTCACTATCAATCAGTCTGTCTCCGGCTGCCGTCAGTTTGGCAATAATTTCTTCTCTAATAGCTTGGCGAATAATCAGAAAACCTTTTTGGTCAAATTGTTTTTGTTGTTCTGTGGTAATGGGTACAAACTCTATCATAAGGCGGATTCCCTTTTAGTCGTATAATTTGTTGGCGAATAATTTTAAAAGTCCCACTCGTTTGACCAGAACCCCCAATCGAGGGTTTCCCCACCACAATAGACGATATAATCGGGTAACAGTTGCATATCCAGATGGCTGCCCCAGGTAACGGCATCTGGGCTGACTCCTCCGTGAATGGCCACGTAGCGGTGCGGATGATCGGGATGTGGAAAGACAGCCAAAATCGCTACTCGGTCCCCGGTATAAGACTTTCCACCAATATGGATTGCCTGATTAGAAAAAGTCAAAGGTAATTTTCCCTCCCATGCAGCTAGAACAGCGTTGGAAGCGTAAGTGCCATATAGTAGTAGATTCTTCTCTTGCAGATGGGTGTCATTCAGTTCGGTATCAGGAACAACAGGGATCTCCACTTCGTTTTCCCCCATAATCCCACCACGATGGACACCTCCATTTCGTGTGCGGAAGTACGTAGCTGCGTTGTCTGCTACCCAGGTATTGAAAAACTTTTCTTCTTTTGTGCCGATTGTACCGGGTACCAGCAATAACCCATCATAAAACAGATCGCTGATCGGCCCGGTGTTTTGGGGCCTTTTTTGACCGAACAGATTAAATGGGCCTATTGTCCAGTCTCCTCGTTGATCTCGTTGAAACTGTTCTTGTTTTTGCAGATCAACCGACTCGATAATATGACCGTCAAGTGACAGATCAATAAGATGCTGGTGGTCGATAGGACCGATAGAGAGGGTACGTACGTTTTCCGTCTGCACCTGCAGAACACTATCTGCCAGTTTCGCCTCGACCAGACCACGTTGGCCATAAACTTCTAATTGATCAATGGTTACCCAATACGACTGGTTATGACGCAAACTGTAGGTTGCCAGCGAAACCTGCTTGGGATAGCGCTCTTTTCTTTGTTCCAGTAACCAGGCAGTGGTCTGTTTCCATATCTCCAGAGTTTGACAACCGTGGCCGGTTTCCGGCACTTCAGTGTATTTGTGCGTATAACCGAGGGTAGCTAACTTCTTAGCCATCTGCCGGGAATGCTCGACTGGTACGCCACCACCAACGGCACGATCCCACTCGCCATGAACTATCCAGACTGGCGTATGGCGCAGATTCTCAACCGTGAAAGCAGCCGACCTCGATTTCCATGATGCTTCCTCCCACTGGTGCATATGGAAGGTCAATCCTCCCGGTTTTTCCCATAGCTGATGATCACAGTATCCACAAAACGGCACCGCTCCAGCGAAAAGGTCGGGATAGTGGGAGATCAGGTACCAGGTGGCCGCCCCACCCATCGATGCGCCGGTAACAGTAATGCGGTTGTGATCAATAGCATAGATGGTGGCAATATGCTCGATAGCTTCTAGAACATCAATTTCGCCATAGTTCTGGTAGACAGATCCGTTGCCTCTGCCTGTAGGCCGAAGTGCTACACAGGCAGAGCCGTGTTCCTGTGCCATATTGATGAGGGTCTCGGTTCGGGCCACAGCAGCCGAGAGATTTCCCCAGGCACCGGGGCTGATTTCTACAATTAGTGGTTTTGGATCGTCACTGGTATCGGTGGCACAAACCGCGTATGGGTATAGTTTATCATCCACCTTCGACTTAAAATACTGTAGTTGTCCAACCGGTTTCACGCTAATATCTCCTGATTCAGTCACTAACACCCATTTTAGCAGGGACGGATCTTTTGAGCAATGCATTCTAAAGGTCACCGCGATTCGTGACATCTTTTCTGGTTGACGTTGACCAGCAGTTCGGTATAATGGTAAAAATCTGCAATATCGATGACTTAAATAATAATAAAAACGAGATTTATCCAAATTTAACGTGTTGGATCAGAGGAATCGCGATGCCTCAACGACTTGTTTATTTCAATGGAGAGTTTATTCCTGAAAGTGAAGCGCGAATCTCCATTTTCGATTGTGCGGTGATGTTCGGCGACATGGTTTTTGAGATGACGCGATCCTTCAACCAGGAACCGTATCGCCTGCGCCAACATCTGGATCGACTCTACGGGTCGATGCGCTACGTGGAAATCGATTGTGGGTTAACGATTGACCAGATGGAAGATGTAACTCATCAAACGATTAAGGCCAATCTGCCTGCCTTGGACAATCTCGACTTTCAAATCATGCATGATGTCACTCGCGGTGGACTGTCGCTCTATGAAAACATCATCAGAGAAGGAACAGCTCCCATTGTTTCGATCAACATCTTTCCTCTTGTTCGTCACATCGGTAGTCTGGCCAGCCAATATCAGACAGGGTCGCATTTTGTTGTTACACCACAGCAATCAGTGCCTTCCCGCTATATTGATCCGAAGGCCAAGAACAGAAGTCGAATTTTCTATAAAATTGCTGATCTTCAAGCTAACCGAATGGAAGAAGGTGCCATGGCCCTTTTGACTGATGAACATGGATTCATTACCGAAGGAACAGGCAACAATTTCTTTATGGTTCGAGACGGAGAGGTCTTCACACCCAAACCCCATAATATTCTGAGAGGTGTCTCGCGGCAGGCTTGCTTGGAACTGTTGGTCAAAGAAAATATACCTGTTCATCAGGCCAACATTGAACCTTATGATGTGCGTTCAGCTGATGAGGCTTGGTGGAGTAGCACCACCATCTGTATGATGCCCGTCACACAATTTAACTTTCAGCCTGTTGGCGATGGCAAGCCGGGACCTGTTTATCACAGAATTATCGAAGCTTGGTCGGCAGAGGTGGGTATCAATATTCCTGCCCAGGCGGAAAGATATGCCGAGTTGGCGAAAACATGGGTGCCGTGAGGAAATGACAATATCATGCCAACTATGAGGTTGGCAAAAAACAGGAGGAATATCAGTGGAATATCGGAGTCTCGGTCGAACCGGAACTAAGGTCAGCATGTTGTGTTTGGGATGCTTAATGTTTGGTGGTAAAACCGACGAGTCAGATTCGATGGATATTATTGACCGAGCTATCGACGCCGGCATCAATTTTTTGGACACGGCCAATACGTACGTTCGTGGCGTTAGCGAGGAGATGGTTGGCAAGGCACTTCAGCGTAACGGAAAACGCTCGCGTATTGTGCTGGCTACCAAGGTCCACTTCCGCATGGATGATGATGATCCCAATGCGCAAGGTAACAGCCGACGTCATATCATAGAACAGTGCGAGGCATCTTTGCGACGGCTACAAACTGATTATATCGATCTCTATCAGATCCACCGACCCAGTTCAGAGGTGCCAATTGACGAAACACTTAGAGCCTTGGACAATCTAATTCAGGCTGGCAAAGTCCGTTACATCGGGAGCAGTACCTTTGCCGCTTGGCAAATCATGGAATCGTTGTGGGTATCGAAAGAACTGGGGGTCAATCGTTTCATCTGTGAACAACCGCCATACCATTTGCTGGATCGACGTATCGAACGAGAATTGGTGCCGATGGCGCAAACCTATGGACTAGCGCTGATTCCTTGGTCCCCGATGGCGGGAGGATTCTTGACTGGAAAGTACCAGCGCAACCAAGAACACCCAGCAGATGCACGATACTCGAACGCAGACCAGAAATCAGATTTGTTTTCGGATACAGCTTATGATCTGTTGGAGACGGTAACCGCTATAGCTAGTGAGAAAGGATGTACGCCTGGTCAGTTGGCGTTGGCTTGGTGCGCACAGCAACCGGGAATTACCAGTCCTATTGTCGGCATTCGAACCATGGAACAGCTAGAGCAGAATCTGGGTGCAGTTGAGGTCGAGATTACTGATCAGGATCGGACACAAATTGATGAGACTTCGCTTCCCGGCCGGGTGATTGTTCCCTATTATCAGGCGGACTTCGGTCCGCATTCGTTTCGCTGGTAAGGATCAGGGAAATGTCTAGGCAAGACCGACCTAATGTATTAGTGATAATGACCGATCAGCAAAAAGCAACCGCCAGTCATCTTTACGGCAACACGTTTTGTCAGACGCCGTACATGGAACGGTTGGCCCAAGAGGGTGTTCTGTTTGAACACGCTATTACGCCGCACCCGTTGTGTGCACCAGCTCGAGTCTCATTTTGGACCTCGCAGTTCCCCCATTCGCATGGTGCCAGACGAAATCAGACGTTGATGCCGTCCGATGCCATCCATGCCTTCCAAATCTGGAAAGAGGCGGATTATCAGATCGGCTTGATCGGCAAAAACCACTGTTTTGAAAGTTCGAATGACTTGGCCTTGTTCGATACCTGGTGCGAAATCTCGCATGGTGGATTGACCCCGAATCCTGCCTGCCGGGGGATGGAGTGGTTTCGTCCAATTGAAGGTATCCATGCCGCCCATCAACTCCGACGGTCCATGAAGCCACAAAACCCACGTTTCAGTTACTCCGTGTCGGATTACCCGCTAGAAGATTATTCCACCGGCCTGATAGCGGGCCAAACCGTCCGTTTCCTAGAACAACATCGGGATGACCCCTTTGCCCTGTGGGTCTCTTTTCCTGACCCACACGAACCATGGGTGGCACCGGAACAATATGCCGCCATGTTCCCACCGGAGAAGATAGATCTGCCGCCTTGGTCAGAGGATGAGTTTGATCAACGCACCCCCGAACGCAACCGTGTTCTGTACCAGATGCTCAATGTGACAGAGGATGACCTGGACGATGTGTATGGTTTAATGGCCGTCTATTACGGAATGGTACGTTTCATTGATGATGGACTCGGGCAGATCCTTGACGCTTTGGAAGCGCTTGATCTGAGGGGAAATACGATTGTCGTTTTTTGTTCGGATCACGGCGATTTCATGGGTGAACACCGGATGCAGTGCAAAGGCGGCGTCTTCTACGATTGTCTGACGCGGGTACCGTTGATCGTTTCTTGTCCGGGTGAGATCGCCGCAGGTCTTAGGGACGACAGCATGGTGAACCTAATCGACATCGTACCCACGTTGTTGCGACTTCAGGGGATCGGGGTGCCACCAACTATGCAGGGACAGCCACTTCCAACGGTTACCTCGACACCACCACGGGAAACAGCTTTTTCTGAGTATGGTGCCGGTGGGCCACCCTTTCGTCTATCAGATCTGGAACAGTTATCCCGACCATGGGGGAGACAGACATTGATGCAGTCTTTGCAATGGCGAGAAGCAGAAGGTCGTCGTAAAATGGTACGAACACGGGAGTGGAAATACGTGCACGACCCCATGGGGGATCAGGACGAACTTTACAATTTGGTCAACGATCCATGGGAATTGAAGAACGTGGTTGACCTATCTCCAAACCAAGAAATTGTGGCTAAACTTAGATTACGGTTGGCAGATTGGAGCGTGATGGTAGAGGACGCCAAGCCTGTACCATTTCCAAAATGAATCCTCAACCAACAAAAAAACAAAGGAATTGGATCAAATGCAACTTTCCTCTCAACAGCTTTCGTTTATGGATACTTTTGGGTATCTCCACCTGTCTGGATTACTGGACGATCGGATTGACCGTATTGTCGAGGAATTCGAACTTGTCTGGGCCAATCATGGCAGTGGGCATAGCGGACACACCCACGATGGAACCGCCCGTTCTTGTATCGTGCCATTCATTGATCAGAACGAGTATCTTTCCAGTTTGATCGACGATCCACGGATCGATGGCATCTTTGTTAGCTTGCTGGGTGACGATTACAACTATCTTGGCAGTGACGGTAATTACTACGTCGGTGATACAGGATGGCACTCAGATGGTGGCTGGCCGCGTCCGATTGTCTACTATAAACTAGCACTTTATCTCGATGTGTTGGCACAGGATACCGGTGCCATTCGAGTTATTCCCGGCAGTCACAAGTACGGTGATCAATACGCTGAATCGTTGCAGGAGCATATCAGAAACTCGGATCAGAATTGGGGTGTTTCTGGCAGTCGAGTACCGGCTATGGCAGTCGAAACCACGCCAGGTGATGTGATTGTGTTTCACCAAGGTACCAAACACAGCAGTTGGGGGGGTGGTAATCACAGACGTATGTTCACTATCAATTGCTCGCCACGGCACACTGAAGATCAACTTCCGATATTGCGAGACGAAATTAGTGCCTTCGCTCGCTTCTGGGTCGATTCGGTTTACGGTGAAGCCATGTTGCAAAATGCGTCCCCGCAACGAATGCGTCATCTGGAACAGGCGCTGGCCAATCAGGATCACTTAGCTGAAATCTCCCGTCAATCACGTCAGGAAATGGTTGAACCGTCGAGAGGTTAATTGATAGGAACGGTGATACAGAGCGACTGTTTTGATGACGCATTCGTTGCGGGGACGCATTTTGCTGTTGTCCTAGTCCCAACATTTTTGCCAAAATGCTGTGATTATCTAACTTGATGGGACAAAAGTTACACCGCAGTTTCCTAAGATAACCGTAGTGATATAGTGCCAACAAGCAAGTGTACCAAGCAAACCTGCATAAACTGTGCGTCCGTGGGTGCGCGTGTCGACAAAACCGGGGTAACAATGACGCCTTCTGTACCTATTGTTTCTCTGGCAGGCGTATCTACTCGACCCTGACCAGCAAATGCGCCATCCCTCAGATGATTGAGGCGGGAGGTGGCTCCATTATTAATGTTTCTTCTGTGGTTGCCCTCGGGCGGGTTGGAGAACCAACATTTCCTATGCCGCGGCCAAAGGTGGCGTTAACGCCACCACCAGAAATATGGTTGTTCACCACGGACGGGATAATATTCGTGTTAACGCTATTACGCTGGGACACATTTACGCTTTACTGGTAGATCATATCTCGGATGAGGCACGTAACTTGTGTCGTCGAGCAGGGCCTTTAGACACAGAAGGCTCTGCTTGGGATGTGGCTTGGGTAGCACTGTTTTTAGCTAGCAATGAATCGCGTTGGATTTCAGGTGTCGTTCTGCCAGTTGATGCCGGAACATTAGTAGCCTCACCTCTTTCGATTTTGCCTCATCTGCAACAAGAAAATCAGGAAGGTGATCTGTGTGAAAATACTAGCGGCTAACCAAAATTCGCAAAAATTACCGATATGGGGGATGATAGCTATAAACGAGCAAGTAGAATTTGTTACCATGAACGATCGAGAGAAGTACCTCTTCGATCTTCAAGGTTTTTTGGTGGTCAGGGATTTTCTCTCAAATACTGAGGTTTCCGTCCTCAACCAGGCCATTGATGCCAATCCAGATAAACGCTTTGAACATCCAAGGGCAGATTTGGATGGAACGCCACTCGACGGTGAGTTTGGACCTTTCTGGCATTACGATGGCATGCTAACTTGGCCAGATCCCTGGTGTCAGCCTTTCCGCCATCTACTTGCGCATCCCAAGGTTATTCCATACCTCAACACCTTGCTGGGTCGAGGCTGGAAACTGGATCATTCCGTTGATATTCTTACTGCCACAACCGGATGTCAAGGAATGGGCATTCATGGCTCGGGCAACGTCACATTCAATGGTTCTCGCTTCTACGCTTACCAGAACAATAGGATGCGATGTGGGTTAATCGTCTGTGAATACTACCTGACTGACGTCAATCCTGGTGATGGTGGGTTATGTGTAATTCCTGGCAGCCACAAAGCCAATTTCCCCTGTCCTGACGACATTCGGATGTGGGAAACCAACCAGGAGATTGTCTTCAACATTCCGGCGAAGGCAGGAGATTTGGTCATCTTCAACGAAACGACAAGCCATGGTGTTCTGCCTTGGCGTGCAGCGCACGAGAGACGTGTGGCATTCTACCGTTATACACCGAAGTACCTTCACTATGCCGGTGGAGTGTACCAGATGCAGATGCCGGAATGGGTTTCCGAATTGACCGAAGCCCAGCAAGCGGTGTTGGAACCCCCGTATATCTACAATCGCCCGTTGATCGAAACCGACGGCGAAACTTTGGTACGGCCCCGACGAGAAGGGGAATGAGACAGCGCATACTCGAGAACATATGACTGGTGCTAGCGTTAAGGAGCTGTTTCAGATTTACGTCGTGGACAGGAATCGATTCAGCACGTTACTCAGCAAGCGTGAGATGTTATTCTCGAAATTGTTCCATGGCAGGCTACCGCAGAAGGTGATGGAACCAGTAGAAAACACGGCACCTCCTTGGGGGGTCTGAAAATAAACCATGTCTGCCCGAATTAGCTTCTCCTCTTCTTCCCCCGGCCAATTGGTGATATGTGTCAATAGCTCTTCAGGTACCAAGACAAAGCTTGACTGATGATTTTCGGACCGAGCAACAACCCAGACATCATCAGGTGTACCTAAGCGTGTGTCCGCACGGTCGAGTTCGAAACCAGCGGCACCACCTCCGCTGAGCCCAAAATCACCCAGTATCTCATCTTCGATACCGTCGAAGAGCCAAGAAACTTGCGGGTCTTTCGATTCGGGGGTTCGGCGGTAATAGGATCCTTCGAATTTTCCCTGGGCGGAAAAACCGATTCCCACCAGTTTCTGCGGGGGCCGACCGTTTCGCCTCCACAAGCCTCCGTAAGCGCCATCAAAGGCATGGTAGTATTCGCCTGGCTCTGCCGCCCAAGCTCGAATCCCGCTCTCGGCACGGCGAATCTCAATCATTCCCGGTGTTTGCGTCGAAAGTGCCACTCGCCAGTAGAAACCGTTGCCGCCCAGATAGATCAAACGACCACCTTGGTCTCGGTAGCCCTGTAAGGCGTTGAGGGTTTCCCGCGTGTGATATTCGGGATGAGATCCGGTACATACCACGGGATAGTCTCTGATACTGTCCAAACCTTCCTGATGCAGTTCTTGGTCGGTAATCAGATCGTAATGGTATCCTTTAGTTTCAAGCCAAGCAATCAAATGAGAATCGGCCTGAAGGTGCCGCAATCCGGATCCCTCGCCTTCCCCAAACGTCAAATATCCTGGACGCAAATTCATCAATGGCCGCTGGTGTGAGGCAAAGCAGATCCCGCTTCCATCGCTGTGGAAATTGTAGGTGGAAAGTCCATATTGCGGGTAGTCAACTGGATTGTGCGGATAGGCTCCCCAATCCCGAATTCGATCCCGCCAACTATCCTGAAAATCCGGACGGGCATGGTTACCATATACGGTGTAGGTGTAGGTCGAAATCAGAAGACACAGATTGGCAGTCCGTTTTCCTCGTGGAGGGAGCACAAAAAAAGGAATTTTGTCTTGGTGTTCTCCACACTCTAGCTTGACAGCATAGATCCCGCTAGGTAAATCCTCAGGAACCGTGAATCGAAAATCGGTTTGCCATTTGAAGTCATAGATATCGTCGTCGTGAAAATGAATAGCTCCATATTCATCAGGCGCGTGTCGCCAACACATCTCACGGCCTGTCCAGTTGGAACCAGTCATGGCACGTGTTGGCATATTGATCAGTTCTCCGTGCAACCTATTGGGACCGATGTCGATGATCCTGGAAGTTGGCATTTTCTGTGAAAAGTCCCAGTGTGCTACCCATCCCGGTGACGGGTTTCCATCGAAGGATTGTTTCATCTCATCCTCTGACAGAGCATGATTGAAAACTCCCGGTGCTTCAAGTTTTCCGTTGAAATGTTCCTTTGCTTTGTTGCCTGCCTGAGCAGCGATACCCAGGCAACAATCTGCGCTAGCCGGTTGAAAAGAGTAATTGTCTCGTCGGGCGACTGTGTTTCCTCCTTTCTGGCTGGTAGTGATGATCGATTGTCCTGCTTGTAGCATCCCAGAGCTGGAATCAAAACTCATCCATACTTGGTACCAGTTTCTTTCTTTCAAGCTTGTATTCAGGCAGAGTTGATTCAATCGTTGTCCGTCCCCTACCATGGCAGTCAGTTGACCTTCCTGATTAATTTTAAGGGCAAATCCACATTTTTCATCTTCATTCAGGCTGGAGATGATGACCTGTTGTCCCTTCAGAGGCGTCGTCGGCCAGATTTTTGCATAAACAGTGAAGCTTACCAACTGGTTCAGCGGTGTTGGGTTTGAAACTAAGCCGTAGGATCCGGGGAAAAATTCCTGCTTCCGAGAAGGATATTCCTCGGCGAAATTCCCGTTGATGTCCTGCTCGATTGTTCCCGGCCCCTTCGAGTTCGGATCAGCACAAATGATCCGTATGAGACTAGCGCAATACGGTTGGTCGAGACTGCAACTGATTTTGAATTCCAGTGATTCACCGGGCCGAACTGAGAGCTGGTCGGTGTAACCGATCAATGGTATGTTTTTTTCTTTGTTCATTAGATCCCTCTTTCAGAGTTAATCGCTTCAGAATTATCATCTTCTGGATGATATGAGTGCATCCCAATTATAGTCGACAGGGTTAAAATCTCCAAAAGTGAGAATCAGCTTGTTCTAGAAAGCTAAAAGAAATGACTATTAGTAGATGATGAACGAAAGTGAATTAAAGCACCATTTACTACCTCATCTGGGGCCTTTTATCTCAAGTATTCCTTAGACGGTTTTTGGGTTTCATTGTCAACTCTCTAACCTCCTCGCAGCAATTTTTTATGTCTGTTGTAATTTTCTTCCACCTTTGATATGCTGAACTTATGGCATTTTTCAATTAAAGGAGCGGGTTATGCCTGCGGAAAAGGTAGCGGGAACGTCGAATATTCTGTTTATGATGGTCGATCAAATGCGAGCCGATTATATGGGGTGTGCGGGGAATCCATGGATTCAAACGCCGGGGTTGGATCGCTTGGCGGCAGAGGGCACGCGGTTTTCGCAGTGTGTAACACCAGTGCCAGTATGTATGGCAGCGCGGCATTCCTTTATGACAGGTTTGCGGTGTGCAACGCACAGTCGGTTTGCAAACAATGTGCCAAATCCAGATCCTTTGCATTATACATTGATGCAGTTGCTAGGGTTTGTAGGATATCGTACCCAAGCGATCGGCAAGATGCATTTTCGTCCGGTTCGGCGCCACCATGGATTCCACCGGATGGAATTGATGGAGGAGATTCCGGATTATCAGCAAGACGATGAGTATTTGATGTATTTGAAGGCAAAGGGATATGGGCACAAGCGAGAGGTGCACGGTGTGCGCAACCTGCTCTACCATCTGCCGCAAGTATCAGTGATTCCGGAAGAGCATCATGGTAGTACGTGGGTGGCGGATCGCACTATTGACTTTTTGCGCTACAATCGTGATAAGCCGTTTTTCTGCTGGTCGAGCTGGATCGCGCCCCATCCACCATGGAATCCTCCAGAGCCGTTTGCAAGTATGTATGAAAGTGAGGATATGCCGTTGCCGATCAATTACGACCGAGATATTGAGACCATTCCGCCGCAGAAGCGTGGGATGGTGAATTTTGCGGATATGGGGTACGCGCCATCCGAGCGTTTGCAGCGAGTGAAGGCGCTTTATAGTGGGAACATCAGTTTGATTGACAAGGGAATAGGGCGAATTTTAAGAGCGCTGGATGAATTGGGTCTGGCGGAGAATACGTTGGTGGTATTTGCATCGGATCACGGTGAAATGCTGGGCGATCATGGACAGTGGCAGAAGAACAGCCCATTTGAGGCGAGCGTGCGGGTGCCTATGCTGGCGCGCTTGCCCAGTCGATTTGCCGCTGGCGCAGTGAATGAAGATCTGGTGAGTTTGCTGGATCTCATGCCGACGATGCTAGAATTGGCCGAGGTGGATTACCCTGGCCAACCAGCGCTACTGGGCACTTCCCTGTTGGGATGCGAAGGCGGTGGGTTGGCGCAGAAGCGAGAAGATTATGTGGTTGAGATCGGGCATGGGGCGAGTCGATGGCTTTCCCTTCGCGGGCATAGATGGAAATACAATTACTGGATGGCCGATGGTTGGGAGGAGTTGCTTGACTTGGACAATGATCCGCAAGAGTTGAATAATTTGTTGCTGGGTAAAGTGAATGCTGAAGATAGCCGGCGTGCGGATGCGATGAAGGCCAAGTTGACTGCTTGGGAAGTGGCCCACGGATTTGAGGATTCTCTGGATGAAAATGGGGTACTGAGAAACTTTGGACGTCCCCCAACTGACCATACGAAGATGGGGACGAATGGTCAGTTCCCACGATGGGTGGCACGTTTGCCTGACGATGAACGCGCAGTAATGGAGAGTCGAGGAGAGACAGTGCTCAATGCGATTCGAAAGGAAGATACCTTTATGCTTGAAGAGATTAACCTGAAGGCGTTTAAAGAAAATGGAGGGAGTCTGGCGGGCACGCCACAGCAACGGTTACTGGATGAGGTAGAGTGATAGACCGTAGAAATCCACAGAAAATCTGACCGCATCGGTCTTGCTACTGCACTAAAGACACGAGTAAACCAATGTTAGATGTATTCGGTTAAACAGAACTTTATTAGGCTTAAGATTGAGCCTTTTAGGACTTCATATCTTCACATGTCTTCAGGGTACTCAGGTACTTCCTTTATCTCCATTTGGAACGTATGTCTTCGGTTTCTCCCGATTTGCCATCTCCCCTGGCAAGTTACTTATGGATCTATGCATTGGGAAAACAAGATAAAGTCTAATTGAGGGGGAATAAAATATTACTCGGTAGAATTCTGCAGTGTTCTACCTGGCAACATCATAGTATGACTATTGATAACCACCTTTGAAAGCAAACTCGAAACAACGCTCATCGAAGGTTTAGAATATTGTATTCAGATGATCGGCGATTTTCTTCCCTAGTTCCGTTGTACTCAACTGTCCTCCAAGATCCGGGGTTCCAACATCTGGTGTCTCCATTACTTGGCGTACCGCAGCCTCTATCAGGTTTGCCGCGTGTTCAGTTCGTTGGTCATGATAGCGTTGACCTAGCCATTTCAGCATCATGGAGACTGAGAGGATAGTCCCAACCGGGTTCGCAATACCTTGACCAGCTATATCCGGTGCAGTACCGTGCGAAGGCTGGAATACGGCGGTATCCTCACCAATATCTGCCGAAGGAGCCATCCCCATTCCACCCACTAAACCCGCAGCCAGATCGGAGAGAATATCTCCGTACATATTTTCGGTAACGATGACATCGTACGTGTCAGGTCGCTGTACCAGATACAATGTCATCGCATCAATATAAGCATAATCACGTGTGATTTCTGGATAATCTTGCGCAATTTGGTCGTAGATACTCCGAAAGAAAGCCATTGACTTAAAAATGTTAGCTTTGTCAACGCAAGTTACCTTCATTGGAGATTTGTTCCGCTCTTTTGCCAGTTTGAAGGCGTATTTTACAATGCGTTCTGTTCCAGATCTAGTGATGACCATCGAATCAACTGCTACTTGCCCACGTAATTCAATTCCAGCATTCATAGAGGCAAAAAGCCCTTCCACGTTCTCACGCAGAATCACCAGATCGATATTACCCGTATCCATCCCTTTCAATGGTGTGTGATTTGGATGATACAGATAAATTGGGCGAACTCCAGCATATAGATCTAATTTAAATCGCAGATCAACCTGCGGTCTCATTTCAGTACCATCAGGCCAGCGCACATCTGGAAGTCCCATCGCACCGAGAAGTATGGCTTCTGCTCGACGGCATCCTTCCAGAGTTGATTCAGGCAATGGATCACCCTGATCCAAATAGCATTGTGCTCCGCACGGATATTGTATGAAGTGACAAATCTGACCAATATGATTCTCCACCGTTTCAATAATACGAATCGATTCATCCACAACTTCAGGTCCAATTCCATCACCCTTCAAAACGGCAATTTGATAAACACGGTTTTCCAAAGTACTTCTCTCCAATTTGTACTAAATCCATTTTTATTCTATGGTTACCGCCAAATCCAACAGGGGCGTACGAATGAAACTTTAATGAGCTCTCCTTTTGCAAATCTATGCCAAAGATCAACATTTATCTATGTTTCCATTCCGGAAACTAGTCCAACCTTTTTGAAAAAAGATTTTTTTAACGGCGTGTTAATCTTCCATTGGGTCGGTACAGACTGAAATCCATCTTCGTAATCATTCTGACCAGGATCAAAATATCCCCATGAGCAATAGCTACTTATTGCTGCCAGCATATTATTTTTCGGCAGATCAAATTTGAAGTGGTCATCCTCATTAATCATGATAGGTTTAGGCGTGTAGACAGGCAACTGTCTGACTTGATCTACCATTTGGGAAATACGGTCGGGATCCTTCACACCGTTTCCATGCATTAAGACATAATCCGCAACTTGCACAACGTTCGATTTAGCTACAGTTCCTCCACCATAACTGGTACTGACTAGCAATCGGTTAGATCCCTCTGTTCGCTCAATAACATGAGAGATCAATTCGTGAACCCGTTCCGGCTGAAGAATCTGGTGATTATATCGAACGTTACATTCGTTATTGATTTCCAACAGAACGTGTTGGTAGCGGTGACCAAGAATCCAGTCAATGGTATTGTCCAAAGCTTTAATTACAGTTGACTCATCAAGAAGCCGCTGATCCTGACCGAAGTAGAAAACTCCCAAATTGACGACCATGCCAAGTTCATCAGCCCGATCCATGATTTTCTCCAAGCGATTCATATAATCCAGACGTAACATGCCGTCTTCTGTTACGGCAGAATTATGCCATGGTTGATTTTTAGAATATCCTTCCGGACTGCCACCCTGTAAATTGATGTTAAAGCAAAGTAATCCATAAGCTCGCCAATCCGGCATTGCATCCAAAAACTCCTGCGTGTTGCGTTCCGGATCCCATTTACCTGTGTCGGGATAGACCCAGCGGTCAGCAGTTTCTGGGTTCAGGTCGTCAAAAATCCCTTGTACCATTCGGGAATTGAGGAGTAAACCTTCAATTTTTTTGCCTTGCCATACTCTACCTTCGTATGTTGGTTTATTATTGATGAAAAACATATCTCCTTTGATTGATATAACTGTTTTCCCCATATAATCTCCTGATTCAAAGTTAATGGATAAGCCTCTGATTTCAACTTTCTTTGATTATATTGAAGTGAAACGATTCTTCAAGATTTCTTACTGTTTTTCTTAAAAACCCGAGACTCTTGGCGATCCAATATCAACAGCGAATGCGAGCGCGTCAAAGTTCTGTTGCATTAGCCGGAATCGTATCTCTCTGTAGTCTGAATTAGTCCATAGATTATCAAACTCACCAGGGTCATGTTCCAAATCAAATAATTCACCGAGTTCATGTCCATGATAGTTGATTAACTTATACCGCTGATCCCGAATCATCGTCGCGTATGACTCAGTCCCAGATAAGACTTTGCAGTATTCTGATCTTACAGAATCACGATGGTAATCGGCGTTAGTTGAGCCTGTCAAGATCGGCAGGAGAGATTGTCCTTGCATCGTCTCTGGAATTGGCAGATCGGCAATTTCTAATAGCGTCGGCACAATATCAACAAGTTCCACTAACGCGCTGCTCTGCAAACCTTGCTTGAATTGATCTGGATAAGACAGAATTAACGGTACACGTACTAGGGCTTCATAGAAACGGCAACCTTTCAGGCGAAGGCCGTGATCCCCTGTCATATCACCATGATCAGAGGTGAAAACGACGATAGTGTTATTTCGCTGACCCGTTTCATCGAGTGCTTGCAGAATTCGTCCAACATTTTGATCAATAAGTTCAATCATGGCCCAGTACTGTGCTTGATATAGTTTTCCGTTAAAGTCTGCTGGATCGATTGATTCAGTCTGAAACCTGATGTCAGACAAACAGCGTTGCGCTTCAATATCAGACGCTTGAAAAAGAGGACCGGGTAACGATTCGAGATCGAACCGATCTACATATTCCTGTGGTGCATCAAACGGTGCGTGCGGATCAAAGCAATTAAAGCTAAATAACCATGGAGTATGGCGAGACTGGGTGATGAAATCAATAGCTCGGTTTGCGCACCAAGTTGTCTGATGACATTCCACTGGAATATAACCATGCTGATCCATTAGTTCTTTGTAATCGTAACCCTGGTTCTTAAGCCAATCAATGTAAGCATGACCCTCAGGCCAGTCATCACCTGGATGGTGAGACCAATCAAAAACACGATAACCATCATTAACTCTGGGTTCAATTCGTCCTTGCGCGCCCGATAGGTGGAATTTACCAGCCAAACCACAATCATAACCAGCATCAGCCAAGGTTTTGGTAATCAGTGGGGCGGCATCATCCCAAACTTCATTGCCATTGATACATCCATGAACAGTAGAAGGATACATTCCAGTTAGGAAACTAGCTCGGCTAGGAGTACATATTGGAGACTGACAATGCGCGTGTGTAAAGGCAACCCCAGTTTCCACGAGACTATCAATATTAGGTGTTTGAATATGTGGATTACCGAGGGCGCGGATGGTATCGTACCTTTGTTGGTCGGTACATAGCCACAGGATGTTCGGTAGTTGCTGGTCTTTTTTCATCCGATTCTTTTCCTTAATTTGTTGATTTATTGCTAACTTTGTTGATTCCATCAACCGGGAAATTAGATTAAGCAGTTGATAAAATCTGTGTCACTGATATAAGTAGCTAATGCATCTAGATCCAATTGGACGCTCAGTCCTGGCGTATCCGGAATAGGAAGCATGCCATCTTCATCTAATGACCATGGTTGGGCTACTATTCCGTCGACATAGGGGGAGTTGGCAATATATTCAACTAGATCCGTTTCTGCGAAAGCTGAAGCCAGTTGCAGATCTGTTGCTAAGCCGACAGCTGTGTTCCAACCGTGCGGAATGAACTTGACACCATGCTCCTGTGCCATCCAGGCAATACGGCGCGATTCAGTAATACCCCCAACTTTGGTGACATCCGGTTGTACAATGTCGAATGCTCCTTCTTCTAACCAAGGTTGGAAAGATTGGCGGCGGGTCAGTACTTCTCCTCCTGCAATTGGCAGAGGGGCTGTTTGTCGAAGCAAGGCATAATCTTTGAGCGCATCCGGTTTTAAGGGTTCTTCAAACCAATAGACATCGTATTCAGCCAGCATGTGTGCCGTTTGAACCGCCCATTTATATCCTTGTGACCAGAAAGCATCGCTGCCTCCCGCATCAACCATCAGCCAATCGTTTGGACCAATGGTTTCCCGTGCAGTGGATACGATGGCTTCGTCAACTTGGCTACTTTCACGCCCAAACTGCCCCCATCCGATTTTGAAAGCTCGGAATCCATTTTCTTTGAATTGGATGAGTTTATCCCTCAATTTAGCAGGTTCTTCTATTAGTAACGAAGCATAAGGTTTTACTCGATCCCTAAATCTCCCGCCGAGTAACCGTCCCACGGGTTGTTGTGTCGCTTGACCAAGCAGATCCCAAAGAGCGATATCGATTCCACTAATGGTATGGGTGATGGATCCGCCTCTGCCAAGCCAGAACATGTTCTGGCGAAGTTTTTCTGTTACTCGTTCTGGTTCTAAAGCATTTTCATTTTGGTAAAGCGGTTTAAGAACTGATAGTGAAGCCTCAACAAGCTGATGGTTGGTGAAGACCGATCCTAAACCAATTAAGCCTTCATCTGTCACAACAGCAATCAAGGTGTGAACACAGTCATCCTGCTCAAGCTCATCACTCCATCCACCTTCCGGAGTCCCACCATATAAGCCGGCGGATCGAATTTCCTTAATTCTCATTTGGTATCCTTCTGACAACAAATTTACTCAGCCAAAACTTCAGATGGATAGTGTTGACCAATGATCTCTGTGAGCATCTCCAAATCATGAGATCCTCCTTTAGCCCCCCGAATGATATTTCGATCAACTGTCCAGTGATCCCGATACCAGCAGCAGTTTTCGAACATATCGTTGAGACCTCTCATACGCTCAACGAGCATATCCTGGTAATGTTTGAGTTGAGTCCTACTGGATGGATTGTCTGCAAGGTTGGTCAGTTGATATGGATCGGTGGTATTATTGAAGAGGTATTCTTTTCCGTCCTTTCGATAAACAGCGTAGGTATAACGTTTGTCTCTCAATGCGCGCCACTCTGTTCCGTTCCGCCAAGCAGCAGTTGTGCCCATACCTTGTAGAAATGCAGCATCTGGCTCAAAGCCTGATCGACCATAAGCACTATGACTCAAGTTATTGCCTTCTGCTTCTGATGGGACAGGCAAATCCATTAGAGATAGGATTGTCGGCATGATGTCTGGTGTGTTCAGACAGGTATCGGTTGTTGATTCAGGGGGGATTTCTCCCGACCACCTGACCAGAAATGGGACACGGCAAGCTTCTTCATAGAAAATATTTTTGGCACATCTGCCATGTGATCCAAACATTTCGCCGTGATCCGAAGTGAACACCAAAATTGTATCTTCAACAATCCCAAGTTGTTCAATAGCTTCCACGATTTTGCCGAGATTCCAGTCAATGTTCGCTGTTTGTGCATAGTATCCATGCATGTCGTCCTTAAGTCTGTTGGCGTAATCGTCTCCCATGTTACCCCAAGTATCAGCATATGGATCTTGTCCAGCAGAATAATTCGGACGGAATGGTATGTCGACATCTTTAAATACATCTGCGTATTCAGCAGGAACATTTTCCGAATGCCACGGGTCATGGGGAGGTCCCCAAGAAAGAAATAAGGCAAAGGGATCATCTTTTAGGTAGACGTCCTTGATAAACTCAATTGCCATTTCTGTTTGTGCATTGGGTTCATAATCTTTGTATGGAATTGGTTGGCATGTATTATTAAAGTAGGAGGCATTGTAAGAATTGTGATTGAAGTTATAGCCCGCCCAGTATCCATCGAAGCCAAGCCGATACGGACTAGGAGGTACGAAGGCATTTCGGGCTTTGTCATGGTTACCTAATTCGTTTGCCCAAAGATGCCATTTGCCGATATAGGCGGTTTGATAATTGTGGTCAGTTAATACGTGTCCAAAACACTGGTGATTGGGACTCAATCGAAGTTCGTTGATGACCAGGCCGTGGCTGCTTTGATATTTTCCTGTTAAAAGTGAAGCTCGATACGGAGCGCAAACAGGCGAACAGGAAGTTGCGTTGATAAAACTGATTCCTTGGTTTGCCAGTCGATCCATGTTTGGAGTTTGAGCAAATGGATCTCCGGCAAATCCGCAGGCTTGGTACCGAAGTTGATCAGCAAAAAGATAGATCAGGTTTGGTCTTTTTTTGATCATGGTATCCTGCATAGAAATGCCTTATAGTTGTGAGTTCCATTGTCCTTGCTGATACATCTCGGAGTTTAGTATGCCGTCACTGAAATGTCAAGACCGATAGTTATTATCTTTCAGGATGCATTTGCAGATAACTGGGTTTTTATGTCTATTTTTATTGGCAAAATTAAACAATCGGAAGCTTAATGGAGCAACGAAATTTAGGTGCAGTTATGAATTAGCCGCAATTTTAAAATAATTCTTGAGAGATGATTAACATTCATGTTAAAATCCTAACCAATGTTTTACCACTCAAAATTAAATCAATGTAGGAATAATATCGTAATGAAAAGTACCAATTTGATTTTCAGGATAGTAGTGTTGTTCGTTGTTTTATCCATTGCAAGTCCGTTATTTGCTAAGTTGCAAAGCGACGACTTTAATGGTTCCAAGCTGGGTACTATCTGGAAAATCGATAATCCGAAAAAAGCTAAATGGGAAGTTAATAATGGTAACCTGAAGGTCGTCGGCGGTATCAATGCAAATGTCTGGGGCGGTGCTGACGCAACATTTTACTATCAGGAGACTGACCAAAAATCATTTGACGTTGAAACAACAGTGGTTGTTGATTATGCCAAAGGAAGTACGGTAACAGGGATCCTTATTCTATCAGAGACAACCAAGGATAAGGGAGGTCGTAACCCGGAATGGATCACCCTTAAGCTTTGGGGTCGCGGTGGTGGTGACAATAATGCTGTGTTACAGTATCAGCGTCGGGAAGACGATGGCCTTGAAGGGCTTGTTGGCACACAACCGGATTACATACCCCCTGCCGGCATCATTCCGATTTCACTCCGCGTAAAGCGCGACGGAAACACCTATGAGTCTTGGTTTAAGCCAAATGCCAAAGGCGACTGGGTTTCAGTAGGTAAGGTCGATTATGTGCTTAATGACCCTCTCAAGGTTGGTATTTATGCAGGTATTGCTGAAGATGCAGAGGCAGATGGGAGGAAACTAACGGCTGAATTCGATTATTTCCACGAAGCTTCTTCTAAGTCAACCTCCGTTAATCCCAAGAATCGACTTGCCATCAAGTGGGGCGAAATTAAGAACAAATAGGGTTCAGGATTCTAATTTTATTAAAAGCGTAGTTACCTGTTCGTAACTGCGCTTTTAATTTTTCAAGGAGAATAACTAATGAAAATGAACGCATTTTATTTTTCTGTGTGTGTCCTTGTGTGTCTGTTGACACCCAGAATCCACGCAGCTGAATCACTCGGTGATCCATTTGAAGGAAACAAACTCCAAAATAAAAATTGGAAATGGTCTGACGAGCCAAAAGAATGGGATATTGGTAAAACAAAACCAGGTTGGCTCTATATTAAAGGAGAAAGGAACCGAAATTTATGGGGCGATGATACGACCAATCGTCTTTATCAGGAACATAAAGGCGATTTTGACATAGCCACTCACTTGATTATGGATTATAAAGATGCATCTACGGTTATGGGACCGGCTGCTTATTCATCTAAGATCAAAGATCGAAAAGACCGTCCTGGAGAGTGGGTTACACTGAAACTCTGGGGACGTGGTGGCGGTGATAAAAATGCCGTAATCCAGTATCAGAAACGGGAATTCGATGGAGGAGAAGGGTTGGTAGGCACACACCCTGGTTTTTTGGATCCAATGGGTGAAATAGATCTTCACATGCGTATGAAACGTAACGGGAACACTTTTACCGCTTGGTGGAAACGCAAGACAAAGGACAAATGGGAAAAGGTAGGTGAAACTGAACACAAGTTCCCTGATCCTATTGAAGTGAGTATCTACTCCGGTATTGCTGATGCTGGCGGAGAGATGGATTCATACTACGAATATGTTGAAGATTTAACGAATCCGTTTTCCGTTTCTGCTGGAGAAAAATTATCTGTCATTTGGGGATCTCTGAAACAGTTGAAATGAGGTTGAGGCGTTATTTCTGTTTCATTGGCGCTTGCTGGCTTCTCCTTGTGTCTTCGTTCTGTGATGCCGACCAAGTTAGGGCGCCATCAAACTCAGTGGTCAGGTCTGTGCTGGATACAATAGAATGGATCGGAATACCGGCTGGCGAATTTATCATGGGATCGACGGAAGAACATATAGAAGACTTTTATCAAGAATCCAAACTCCGAAGTTCGATGCTGGAACTCCCCGCTTTTGAAGCGGAAACACCACAACATAAAGTATATCTTTCTGCCTACCAAATTTCTCGACACGAAATTACTAATGCCCAATATCGTGTCTTTATTAACCAGACTAAGCGCCCTAAACCACGCGGTTACAAAGGAGAAAACATATGGGCGAATTCAATTTTAAATGCTGACAATCAACCAGTTGTTGGTGTAACTTGGTTTGACGCCTATGCCTTTGCTGACTGGATAGGCGGCAGTCTTCCCACTGAAGCGCAGTGGGAACGTGCCGCCCGAGGAACTGGCGGTTTGATCTATCCATGGGGAAACTTCCCTCCAACTCGCAAGACTGCTAATTTCGCCCGACATTTGAACCAGCCATCCGTGGTTGGTCAGTTTCCAGACGGGGCATCTGCTGAGGGAGTAGATGACTTAGCCGGAAATGTTTGGGAGTGGTGTCTTGATCAATACGTCCCTGATTTTTATCAAGAGGTTTCAAGTCCAGATCCAGCCAATTTCCGGCATAAGAATGTTCTGACCGATCGTGTTATCAGAGGAGGTTCTTGGGATTACGGCCGCGTATTTATTCGTTCCGCCCTCCGATTCAAACTCTATCCTCTTGATTCCACCAATAATATTGGTTTCAGAATTGTTCGAAAAATTAATTCTGAAACGGATCAATGATTAAATTCCTCAGGAAACAGACGCATTGTTCATTCGTATTTTTCCTCGTAATTTGCTTGTTTCCCTTATTGTGTATGCTAACACAAGCTGATGTCTCTTTTCGCGACGTAACAATGGAAATGGGTATTGACTTTAAGCATTTCAATGATTTCTCACCTGCGCACCGTTTGGTTGAAACGATGGGTAGTGGCGGTGCACTCTTCGACTTTGACAGGGACGGGGACTTAGATATCTACCTTGTGCAAGGTAACTCACTTACTGATCCCAACCCGAATCTGACTAATCGTCTTTATCGTAATGATGGCCAGACCTTTACTGATGTCACAGCAGATACAGGTTGCGGTGATTCGGGTTATGGAATGGGGGTAGTAGCTGCCGACTATAATGGAGATGGTTATCAGGATCTCTATGTTACCAATCTAGGACCTAACGTTTTGTATCGTAACAACGGTGATGATACTTTTACAGACGTAACAACTGATGCAGGAGTCAAATGCGATCTACTTAGCACCAGTGCAGCCTTTGCCGACATTGATCAGGATGGGGATTTAGACCTCTACGTTTGTAATTACGTTGGATACTCGCTAGATAGCGATATTCCCTGCTACTATCAAGATATGCGAATCTATTGTGGCCCGAATGATTATCAGGGCATTGGAGACACCCTATATCGCAATAACGACGATGGGACATTTACCGATATCACTCGGGTTAGCGGAACATACATCCCAAACACACGTGGATTAGGTGTTGTCTTCACTGATCTGAATGACGATGGTTTATTGGATATCTATGTTGCCAACGATATGAATCCAAACGCACTTTTTGTCAATCAGGGAAATGGCAAATTTATCGAAGAGGGAACACGTCGCGGTTGTGCTTATAATGCTGATGGCATTGCTAATGGTTCGATGGGTATTGATGCCCAGGATTTCGATAATGATGGCGACATTGACCTCTGGATGACAAATTTTTCACTCGAAGCTAATTGTTTAATGGTAAATGATGGCGACGGATATTTTGACGATTTTACCTTCGATCTTGATTTGGCTAAACCTTCATTCCACTTGCTTGGGTTTGGAACACTGTTCACAGATTACGACAACAATGGTTGGAAAGATCTAATTGTTGGAAACGGACATATCTGGGATAATGTATACCTGATTGACCCCTCAATGAGTTATTCTCAACCACTTCAGATCTTTGCTAATTTTAAAGGACAGTTTCAAGACAAAACAGACCAAATAGGATTAGATCAAAACCAATATGTGGTTCGTGGTCTGATTCGTGGAGATATTGATAACGACGGCGATGTTGATTTAGTACTGTGCCAATCCAATCGACGCGTAGTTGTACTTCGAAATGAAGTTGGCAATCGGCAATCCTGGATAGTTTTTCGGCTGATCGGGAAAGGTAAAAATACAGATGCGATTGGTTCCAGAGTTCAGTTGACAACGAATGGAATAACTCAAACAAGCGAGGTGATTTGTGGTGCCAGCTATCTGGTTGGAAACGATATGCGACTCCATTTTGGGCTTGACGATGCCGATATAATCGAGAAAGTTACTATTCGATGGGCCGACGGCACGTTACAGACACTCAAAGATATTTCTGTCAGACAGATACTTACAGTCACTCAAAAGCAACTTTAAAACAATGGCTAAGGATTATTTAACGATTTGACCAATTCCTTCTTTGACATGAATGATTGTATCCAATTCGACATTTTCAATCCTGTCAATTTTTCCACTTGGCCATAAAACCTCTAGACGATTTATCTGATCTAAATCCTTCCCAAGGCCAAAGTGAACACGCAGATCATTTTGAGACATATAGCTGGAACTGCTACGTACCTCTGAAATCAATTCTTGGTTTTTAAGAATTATTTTTACTTTAGCACCGATACCATCACGATTGCTTCCCGATGTGGGCTGAGATCCTGTGGTTTTGACTATCAGCCAATGGTTATCTGTTTTACTGTCGTTTCTCAGTAGAGTTGGCTGATCATGTGCGTTACTGATCAGGATATCTATATCCCCGTCGTTGTCATAATCTCCAAAGGCAACACCACGACTGACCTTTAAATCTTCTGACATATGGTTAGTTCTGACGAAGCTTCCCTGCCCATCATTTATTAGCAGATGATTGGGTTGCTTGTAGGAAGAACCAGTATCATATTGCGCGATTATGTCTTGTATGTGACCGTTAGCTACAAACAAATCTCGAAAGCCATCATTATTCAAATCGACTAGACCGGTTCCCCAACCGACATATGGTAATGTATATCCCAATCCGATTGAAAAAATGTCATTGAAAAAACCGTTTCCTTCATTTCGATAGAGTGTATTAACCTGCCTTTGGAAATTTGTCATAATTAAGTCAAAATCCCCGTCGTTATCATAATCTGCTAGATCAAGTCCCATAGACCCTTGTAAATCTCCATTCATGTCAGTAGCAACACCCGCTATCCAAGCGACATTGGAAAATGTACCATCACTGTTGTTCTGATATAAAAAATTCTCTGTTGCATCATTCGCCACGAAAAGATCTAGGTCTTCGTCGTTGTCGTAATCTGACCATATAGGACTCATTCCTCTTCCTATAGGATTATAAAGGCCTGCTTCTCTTGTCACATTAGTGAATGTTCCGTTGCCATTGTTGCGATACAGAGTATCTGGAACTCCAGTGAATTGCTCAGGTGGACAATAAACATGAATGTTATTACCATTGATTCCTTTATGAATACATGGACGATGGTTTTCAACTTTAAAATCACAATAGTTGGTTACATATAAATCCAAATCTCCGTCATTGTCGTAATCTCCAAATGCGGAACCTGCACTCCATCGGGATTCACCAACTTGGGCGATTTGGGTAACGTCAGTAAAAGTGCCATCACCATTGTTTTGGTATAGAATATTTGCGCCAAAATTTGTGATGTATAAATCAATGAAGCCGTTGTTATCATAATCCCCTGCGGAAATACCTGTACCATAACCAGGATGGCCAACTCCAGCGGATGCCGTTACATCAATGAATTTTCCACCTCCGATGTTTCGGTAAAGCTTGTTTTTTCTTTACTAACGAACGTTGCATTAACCAAGTAGATATCCAAATCTCCATCGTCGTCATAATCAATAAAAGCACAACCTGATCCGATTGTTTCAATGAAATATTTTTGTTCCCCTCGACCATCTTGATGTTGGAAATTTATGCCTGCTTCCTGCGTAATATCGGTGAACTGAATATGATTGGTGAATTCAGCTTGACTAGATCTTTGGCTGGACAAGACTAGAAACACGAGAAATACAGTACTTTTCAAAATGTAATTTTGTATCAGAGAATCCTCTTTTGGTCTTACTTAACCGAATTGAGTGTTTAGTTAGGGGAATCTGTTGTTACAAATTTATTTTTCTGACTTGGTTTTTCTTCGAATCATCTTTATTACTTCTTGGAATTCAGGTTTAGGATCAATTTCAATAGCAGCTTGAGCCAATTCTAACGCTTGATTAAGATTTTTTCCTGTTTCGACCAAAAGCTTAGCCAGAGATATTTTGGGAGGGGCTGCGTCAGGTGATAGCTTAATTGCTTGTCGGAAATCAGATTCCGCGCCGACAAAGTCAGATATCTTTTCTTTGACTTTTCCACGTTGCCAGTATCCAGG
>JYMV01051549.1_pt1 | contig 33548 bp, 47 predicted proteins | sample 338911 | NCBI WGS metagenome assembly JYMV01 (sample SAMN03354496, study PRJNA234377) | hydrothermal vent metagenome | biome: Deep sea; feature: Hydrothermal plumes at the Eastern Lau Spreading Center, Western Pacific Ocean; material: Seawater | place: Tonga | collected 2009 | depth 2000 m m
TTGTAAAAAAATATTGGATCGATCGTCTAGCCTGGCTTGGATGACGCACTCACACTGCGTAGGTCATGGGTTCAAATCCCATTCGATCCATACTCTTCTGGGTTCATTTTTGAGATTCAGCAAAAAAAGAAAAATTCTAGGACAATAAATTCTCAAATTCCTAATTGGATTAATCTTGAGTGTATGAAGGCTAATGAAAAAGTCAATGAGCAACTAAAAACCTTGTATAATTAACGCTGAGAAAATTAACGTAGTGATTAGGAGTAAACTGAGACAGCAATCCTAACCACTACCTGCTCGCTGTTATGATTCGTCAAAAATGCTCTGATTTTAGTCTTGTTTTAGGTCATAAAGTCAGTTATGGTCACGAATCAGGACTTTGATATAATCATCTACTTCTTTCATTGTCATTTTATCATCCACAATATCCTGAATAAAACCCACATATTGCCTTATCAATTTTTTGTAGTCTAAGTTGTGAGATAATGTTTTCTTAATCGCTTCAACTTTTTCACTATCGTTCATAAAAAAATAGAAAGGTCAGGAAGTACAAAAATCAGCTAGGTTGTATGTTGTGTCAATCCACCCTCCCCACTGGGTCGCAGTCTTTGCACTGTGTTCGCCATATTGGTCTATACGGCATACGTCTTTGACAATTTAGGCAAGTTTTCGTCTGTGTTTTTCGGGGTTTTTTCGGGTTGTGTTGGGGTTGTGTTGAGGTTTTCATAACCTTTTCAGATGTTTTCATAATCTTTTGGTATGTTTTTCGATGTACATCGACATAAATTCGATACTATTGCCCGCTGAAAACTCGTTTTTTAATTATTTTTCTTTAGAAGTCATGATCAAAACCATCATCTAACAAGGCTTCGATTTTTCGAATCGCCTCAGTCATTTGCGCGTGTTGATAAGGTATATCGATATGAGAGTCAGAGTTCTCCATATCTAATTCGTCAAATATTTTCTTAATTTCTTCAAGTTTTTCCTTATCGTTCATTAGAATAAGATATCTCTTAGTTTTGTTAATAATTGCTTTTGATTTAGAAGATATTTAATCGCTAAATCGTTCGCGTCAGGGTCTTTATCACATTCTACGAGTATTGAACGAGTTAACTTAAGCAAGTCATTAACCATACTCAATGATTCTTGATTTTTTTCCTTATCAGTTAGTGCCATTTTTCTGAGATTTTTTCTCTTTCTCTAATTCAGAGATTTGAGACTTTGCTTTCCTTTCTTTGCGTCTTTTCTGTTTATATCCACCACCAGCGTTATGTCCTCTGGGTTTTTTCTTAGTCATAAAAAATAGAAAGGTCAGGAAATACAAAAGTTAGCTAGTTCCCAGGACTCTAAAAGAGTGCGTAAAAAATCCGTAAATTGCTTAATACTTAATACAAACGTTTTAGTCAAACTTCAATACGAAAAGATTATGCGTATTGGCATAGCAAGGATGCAAACTACTGAACTAACTGCAAAATCAATCAAAGAAACATTTTCTGATGCTGGCATTGATTCATTTTATTTAAAAAATAACTCACAAATAACGATGGCAGATTTAATTATTGTACTTGGTGGTGATCGCGGTGTTCGTAATTATTTTCATCGTTCATTGGATGTAGATACGCCAGTTTTAGGAGTAAGCGAATCAGAATCTAGTGGTTTTTTATCACAAATTGAGTTAAGAGATTTATCATCTTATCTTAATCGTATAAAAAAACAGGATTATGTGATTGAAAATGCTCCAAGGATAGACGTAAAAATAGATGGCAAAAAAGCTTATCCTGTTCTTAACGATGTTGCTGTTTTTTCATCAAAAAGTGCTACGTTAATGGAGTATGTCTTACGTGTTAATGGCGAAGAAATATGGCATGATAATAGTGATGGTGTTATTATTTCGACACCAATCGGTTCTTCAGCATATTCGATGTCTGCAGGTGGACCAGTTATTTTTCAAGGCGCAAATGTATTTGGAATTATATCAGTTAATTCGTTAGATACTACTAGGAGACCACTTATTGTTTCTGATAACAGTATTATAGAAATTGATGAGATTTCATCACATTTGCACTGTGATGTAGTTTTGGATGGAATAGATAGATTCAAAATTACTGATAAAATTGAAGTGACAAGGTTTACATCTCCTGCAAGAATAGTACGTATGAATGCTGATTCTACAGTTGTTTCTGCACTTGCAAAAAAAGTAAAACTTGCAGAAGAATTACTTGCTATGCCACCAAGTTCAAAACTATTGTTAAAAATGTTGGAATATGAAGGATCGATGACACAGAAAGAATTAGCATCTAAAACATTGTTACCAAGTAGAACAGTAAGACTAGCTCTAAAACATTTAATGGAGAATGGTCATATAAGAAGGAAAATCTCAATGCGAGATGCAAGACAAAAAATATACGAAATCGGTAACTAAGACAAAAAAATATAGATTTCTATGAAAGCTATGATATTATCTGGTGGACGCGGAAAAAGATTGCGTCCACTTACAGATACTATTCCAAAACCGTTGATTAGAATCAATAATAAACCGTTAATCGAATGGAAGATTAATTATCTGAAAAAATTTGGAATCAAGGATATTATCATTTGTAGTGGCTATAAGGGAAAAAAGATTGAGAATTATCTTAGTAAAAAAAATAACTTTGGATGCAATATAGAATACTCGGTTGAATCAACTCCGCTTGGCACCGGAGGTGCAATTAAAAAAGCAATTAAAAATATTGCTGATCGTTCATTTATTGTATTAAATGGCGACATAATTACAAATATCAATTTAAAAAGAATTATAGTTAAGCCAAATAGTATAGCCGCAATTGAATTAAGAACAAATTATGGAACAATGAAAATTAAAAATAATAAAATTATACAGTTCAACGAAAAAACTGATGTCAAAAATACTTGGATGAATGGGGGAATTTATCACCTTAATACGGATATTGCTAAAATTTTACCAAAAAAGGGCAGTATAGAAGGTATAGTTTTCCCAAAACTTGCCAAAAAAAATTCATTAAACACGGTAAAATTTAAGAATGTTTTATGGCGTTCTATAGATTCCCATAAGGATGTTGAAACATGTGCAAAGGAAATGATTCAAAAAAAATATATGAAATTTATTTCAAAAAGATGAATCAAAATGCGTTTGTCGTATAGTTTAGGTTCATTATTAACAGTTGAACAGGTTCTTACGTGTTCAAAAAAATTAAACAAATTCAAGCCTGACACAGTATGGATTCCCGAAACATGGGGAATGGAGAATTTTTCAATGCTTAGTCTGGCTAGTAAAGAAAATAACTTTTCAAAAATTGGTTCGTCTATAATTAATATCTATTCGCGAAGTCCTAGCTTGATCGCGATGGGGGCTGCAACTGTTGATACAATTTCAAACAAACGTTTGGTTTTAGGACTAGGAACAAGCAGCCAACCACTTGTTGAAGATTTTCATGGTGATAAATTTAAGAGACCACTTAAACGAATGAAAGAATATGTAGAAATTATACGATCAATTCTCAGCGGTAAGATAATAAATTATTCAGGGGAAATTTTTTCACTAAAAAACTTTTCATTACTTATCAAACCGCCTAGAGATACACTTCCAATTTATCTTGCAGCAGTTAATCAAAAAATGGTAGAACTTACCTGGGAAATTGCGGACGGTGTTATTTTTTACCTCAGACCAAAAAGTGAGATTAAGTCAACGCTTGCAAGGATGCAAAATCAAAAAAAGATTGACGCAACACTTCAAATCATTACATGTGTTAATGAAGACTCTGAAAAAGCCATGGTTCGCGCAAAAAAGACATTGGCATTTTATGTTTCTGTTGGAAAAATTTACCGGGAATTTTTAGCATTAAATGGATTTGAGAATGAAACAAAAAATATCTATGAAGAATATGAAAAAAATGGTTTACAAAATAATCATGAATTGGTACCTGAATCAATGGTTGATGAACTATGTATTGCTGGAACATCAGATGAGTGCAAAAGTCAATTAAAACAATTCCGTGAAACGGGAATAGACTTACCAATCATACAGTTTAATCCAACAGATAATGTAGAAGATTCATTTGATTTAGTTACTTCAACATTTTCGGAGGGAATTGATTGAAAAAAGTCGCTGTGGTTGGATATGGGAATACAAAATTCACAAAGGATGAATTACCAATTGAATCATTATTGCTGGAATCAACAAAGCAAGTGTTTGATACCACAAAAAATTTATCGCAAGATCTTATCGATGGTGTTATAGTTTCAACCAATGATAATACTAAATATCTTGGTGCTATCTTATCTGAATTATCAGGAATCAAACCAAAAATTTCTCATACAGTTGAACATCTATGTAGTTCTGGTTCTAATGCAGTGATTTCTGGTTTTTCGTATATTGCGTCTGGATTGGCTGATACTGTTTTAGTTACTGGCGCAGATAAAATTGGCAACCCTGGACAAATTTTAGAGTGGGACAAATCTAGGGGTGAATACAACCATCCAATTTACTGGGCATCAATGTTTACAAAGGCACACAAAAGACAATTTAGTACAACCGATGAAGAATTAGCAATAGTATCAGCTAAAAATCACAAACAAGCAATAGATAATCCCAACGCATATTCGCACAAACCATATACAATTTCTGAGATTATGAATTCAAAGAATGTTACTGATGATTTACGAATTTTAGAATGTTCCTATTCATGTTCAGGTAGTTCATCAATTCTTTTAACGTCTGAGGAAAATGCAAAAAAATTTACTGATGAACCAATTTGGATATCTGGTATAGGACAAAAAACGAACTCCGCAAGTTTTACAAAAAGTAAGTTAACAACATTATCTAGCACTGTAACAGCTGCAATTGATGCCTATAAAATGGCTAAAACAACCTCACAAGAAATTGATACCGCTGAAATACATGACGCCTTTTCAGTTTGTGAGTTAATGGCTGTAGAAGATCTTAGTTTAACAGAAAAAAATACAGGCGCATCATATGTTAGAAATTTATTCAATACGGAAGACAGAAAAATAAATCCTAGAGGAGGATTAATTGGAGCTGGACATCCATTAGGTGCCACAGGTATTTCTCAGATTGTAGAAATTACACAACAATTACAAAATAAGGCAAAAAAGAGACAAATCTCAAATGCTAAAAAGGGTTTAGTTCACAATATGTCAGCGGCAGCTACATCTAGTACTGTGTTAATTTTGGAATCATGAATAAATTTGAGACTGAGTTAAAGGCAGGAAATTTTGTTACCAGTGAATGCATCAACTGCAACAAAATTATATGGCCACCAAGTGATTACTGCGATAATTGCTTTAGTGATGTTAATTGGCGTAAAGTTTCTCCAAATGGTAAATTGATTGAATGGTCAAAAAAAAATAATGATATATTATGCATCGCAGAATTTGAAAATTCAATACGTGTCATGGGAAAATTAGATTCAAAAAATGTTATACCAAAACCCGGTCAATTAATAAAATTTACAAAATGTACTTTAAATGATAAACCCAGGTTTTTTTTTACACTAGATTAATACTTGCATCAAATACGTCATAAGTCATATCATAATAACCAACTTGTCTTTATTCTTCATTATTAACAATGAATGATGGTATTATCAAGTCAGATCATTTTAGAAAAAAAGTTGGCGATGAAGTTTAGCAAAAAATCAAAGAATCAAAAAATCGCAAAAACTAGAAGGCAACGTGGTTATAATTGGGAAGACACGCTTGTTAAAAGATTTAATTCGTTAGAAAACTGGAAAGCCTTTAGGCTTGGATCTCCAAGTGTTGCTTTACCAGATGTTCTTGTTGTAAATAACATTGTAAGCACAATTTTTACAATTGAGGCAAAATCCGGAACTGGTACTACATTACAAGTTCCATTGGACCAAATTGAGAGATGCCTTCTATGGACACATAATTTTCAGGTTTACAAGAAGCGCGAAGTGATTTTGGCCTTTAAATTTCTCTCAAAAAAGAGAATCGGTTCTGGTATATATGAAAATAGAAAATTACATGAATTTTACAAAGTTTGGAATAAAAAAAAGAAACCTATAGACTGTGTATGTACTTATGATGGAAAAATGTACGCATTAGATAATGGAAAGCGTAAGGAGTTATATCTAAAAGATTTTTTAATGCCATTCAAATCAAGGCACCAGTTTTTTATGAGATAATATAGATATTACAATCATTTTTTAATAATAAATTCATAAAGTATATCATGAATTTCAGGCGATATCTAAATAAAATCCAACGAAAGACTGAGGTAAATCAGGATGTTTCTAAGGAAATAAAGACTAAGCCGAAAAAAATTCTAAGTTTTGTTGATCCAGATAAAAATCCACATGAATATCTTAAAAGATATCTTAATGAACCAAAATACAAAGATTGGTTTAATCGTAACTTTCCAAATTTTACTATATATGAAGCTGTTGGCTTAACTGCGTCTGATTATCTTGAAATGAAAAGACAACTATTTCCTGAATCAGAACATATTACAAACGAAATACAGCCAACAAAACAAATGAAATCTTCTAACGAACTAAATTTCAAGCCAACATACGAGCATGATACAAAAACTAGATTCGACGAATTTGTTGATGAGCGTATATTAGTCAGTCATAATGCATTTGGGAATAAGGAGATGAAGATCAAGATAATTGAGATCTCTGATGAAAACCCTTTATTAATAACAAAATTTGGCAATCGTGTAAAAATAAATAAAATTTTAATCACAATAAAACATTTGGAAAATCAGCAAATTGAAGAAGCTGAATTTGATATTGAAGAGATTGAAAGAGAGTTAATAGAAAAAAGACACTATACATCTTCGAATAGATGGATTCCAACTGAGAGTATTAAAAGTGGCTATATAGTTAATACAAGACACACGTCGCTGATTAGTGATGCTATGGCGCTGGATTATCTTATATTTTAATTCATAACACTATAATTTTTTTACTTTAACACATACAAGTAAAGTATAAGAAGACTAATAAAAAATCTGAAATATGATTACAAAAGAAATTCAAGTGAATGGAACTGTATTTCGTCTCACACTTACTGATCCTATTATCGGCCAAGTCAAAAATTTAAAATCCCTTTATAATACAGCATATGAGGATCCTGAAAGTTTTGAACAACTCAGCACAGAAATTTCAAATGTCATACAGGAAATCTCTACTGCGATTGAACCAAAGGCTGATGATACACATTTAGACAGTTTAATTCAAGAAATAATTAAAACAGTTGACGATAAAACTGCAGAAATAAAAAATACCTCAAGTGGAAAATTAGGAAGAAAAACAACCAGAAAATCTAGACATAAAAAATAAATTTTTTATTTTTTATAATTGAAAATTTTGCGGCAAATTGCTTATTTCAAATAACATTTTACGTTTTAGTTATATTCTACACCGTATAATGTTTCTAATGGTTACACATTGTGAATGTGGTATTTGTGGACATTTTGACGAAAATGAATGTGTTAAAAATGAGTGCAAATGCTGTAGTAATTTTCATTTAAGATCTGGACCTAAAACACAAAAAAATAAAATTTCATCATGAAAAAATTATAGTTCATTTAATATTTTTTGGAGTTTTTCAATCAAATGTTTATCATTTAATGAATCAATTATTAACAGCCTTAGATTTTTTAACCTATTAGAATCCTTGTAATAAATTTGTGCTAAAATATCAATTTCTCTTGAAAAGTCATAAGTTTCAATGTAATATGAAAATAATTTGTAAATGGTTACAAAACTGTCAGACTGATTTTTTTTTCCTTCCAGTTTATTTTTTACTACCAGAGATAATCCAATTATTTTAGATATTTCCTGTTTCATAGTATGAAGGTCACTCGGATTATCATTTAATTCAGTTAGTATTTTATAAGACGCCAGTATTTGCTGTAAAATCCCTTTTAAATATTCATTAAAATCTATCAAAACAATTTCTAATATCCTAGGCATTCAAAAAGTTTAGTAATATTAAGTTAAAATAGCAAAAAAATTTGTCAGTTTTCTTATCTTTAAATTAGTCAGTAAATATATTGTCACGTTGCAAAATAAATCATATTTAAAATGCTCGATTCCTAAATGTGGTAAAGAATATCCTATTACATCTACCGAATTCAAATGTGTATGTGGAAACCTTTTAGATGTTAAGTATAAAAGCAATCCACCGACAAATCTTAAGGACATTTTTTACCAACGAAGAAATCCGCAGGGTAGTATATTTAATGAAAGTGGAGTTTGGCGATTTCGTGAACTTTTGAATTTTTGTGCGATAGAAACTAATGATCTCGCTCAATGTTCAAAACATTTAGTTTCACTTGATGGGGCAGAGGGCAGACAATCAAAACCATACCATATGTCAAAGGTTTCAAAGTTTATTGGTATTGAAAATGAAAAGTTAATGCTGCAACCAGAAGGATACAACCCAAGTGGTTCATTCAAAGACAATGGAATGTCTGCTGCTGTTACACATGCAAAAATGGTTCAGGCTAAAAAAATTATTTGTGCATCTACTGGCAACACATCTGCTTCAGCTGGTATGTTTGCAGCAAACGAGAATATGGATTGTGATGTGTATATACCAGAAGGGGAAATTGCACCGGGTAAGCTCAGTCAAGCATATCAATTTGGCACACAGTTAATACAAGTTAAAGGAAATTTTGATGATGCGTATGCAAAATCATTAGAGGTAACCAGTCAATCAAATGGTTATACAGTTAATTCAATCAATCCATTTAGAATTGAAGGACAGAAAACTATATTATATCGTGCACTAGAATTCATGAATTGGGAAGTTCCTGATTGGATAGTTTATCCTGGTGGTGCACTTGGTAATACATCAAGTTGTGGAAAAGCGATAATGGAATTATATGAATGGGGATGGATAAAAAAAATCCCACGAATAGCAGTAATAAATGCTGAAGGTGCTAATACACTAGACGTTTTGTACAATGGAAAATTTGAGGGTACTAAATTAAGATGGAATAAGGGAGAACCCGATATGGAATTGATTGAAAGATATTATTCCAAAATGCAAAAAGATGATATAAGACCAAAAACTAAAGCCACAGCAATACAGATAGGTAAACCTGCTAATATTATCAAGGCCTTACGAGCACTGGAATTCACAAATGGAGTAGTTATCACTGTCACGGATAATGAAATGTTAGATGGAATGACTATAGTGGGATTAAATGGATTTGATTGTGAAATGGCTTCTGGTTCAGTTCCATCTGGTGTAAAAAAATTAATTGGTAATGATATAATAAAAAAAGATGATAAAATAATTGGAATTTTAACTGGCAGGCAAAAAGAACCTCTTTTACCAATAAATTATCATAATGAACCATCAAATCTATTTGCACGACCGCCAAAATAATACAAAACTTCTTTCACTTTAAGCTACATATGTGAAGGCTTAAAAGTTACCTTGTTCAAATCTTAATAACAAGAAATGTGGTGGATTTTAAATTAATGTACAACCATTTTGGTGGTCTTAAAATTTTTGTGGTGATATTATGCAATTAGAATATGAGATATTAGTATTAATTATTTTAATTGGTCTATCCGGATTTTTTAGTGGACTAGAAGTTGCGTTAGTTGGAACCACACGTTCAAAAGTTCAACAAATGCTTCATAAAAAGTTACCAGGTTCAACTTCGCTTCATAAATTAAAATCTAACCCCAGCAGAATGATGGCAAGCGTTAACCTAGGAAATAATTTAGTTAATGTAGCTGCAACTGCCCTTGCAACTTCAATTGCATTAAAAATATTCGAAGATGGTGGATTAGCAATCGCAATTGGTGCAATGACATTTTTAATCCTAGTTTTTGGTGAAATAACTCCAAAAACCTATTGTAATGCAAACGCTGCAAAAATTGCGCTAAGATACAGCAGAATTTTACTTGGATTTAGTTATGCATTTTATCCATTAGTTTGGTTTTTTGAACGAATAACTAAAGGAATTATCAAACTAACTGGTAGTAGTGAAGAACCACCAAGATTAACTGAAGAAGAAATTAAAGGTGTGATCGAGCAAGGACTACAAGATAAAGCAATAGAAAAACAAGAAAGTGAATTAGTTCATGGAGCATTAAATTTCGATGATATCGTAATTCGCTCAGTAATGACTCCAAGAACTAAAATGTTTACCTTAAATTCAAAGATGTTTCTTTTCGAAGCTCTGCCATTAATCAACAAAAGTGGATTTTCTAGAATACCGATATACGGAAAAGATCATGATGAAATTATTGGTATTGTCAATGTGAGAGATGTTCTAAAATGTTTAGAAAAAGAACAAAAAATTATTAGTTTGCAAAAATTGGCACGAAAACCAATTTTTGTGTCACAAGAAAAAAAAGTCAGTGATTTGTTAAGAGAAATGCAAGGCAGAAAATCACACATGGCTATAGTTTTGGATGAATTTGATGGTGTCGAAGGCTGTGTAACACTTGAAGATTTAGTAGAAGAAATTGTTGGAGAAATACATGATGAAACTGATATCGAAAAATCTAATTTTCTAAGAGATGGAAGCGACACGATCATTACAAATGGTGATATAAAAATTGGTGAAATTAATGAAATTTTCAGAACAGATATACCACAAGGTGATGACTATGCTTCACTTAACGGTTTATTACATGAAAAGCTCGCCGATATCCCAAAAGAAGGTGACAAAATTATTATAAATTCACTTCGTATAATTGTGGAAAAAGTTTTGGGAAACAAACCAGAAAAAATTAGAATTGAAAAGATTAGGCTCTAATCTTTTTTAGCAAAATGTTCTTCAAGTAACTTTTTCTTTTCATTCATATGAAACAATTCTTCAGTACGTCTTACTGCTTCAGCATATTCACGTTGAAATAACATAGCTTGTAACAACATATGATTTTCTGGGATTACAATTCCTGTTTGATCATCAGAATACATCAATTGAATTGTATTACCAGTAACCACAGTCATATTAGCATGAATATGCACCATATTCGTATCTTTAAAATTGAATTTAGTTGATTCAGCAAATTCACGGATATCTTTTGTGCCCTTAGCAGTCCATATAATTACAATGCCATATTCATTCTTAAATAAATCATGAATTTCATCTGGGGTTGGTGCATTATCCTTGAATCGAATATCCATAATGTGTAGATGCATTTGTCTGGTAGGAACTTTAATTGCTCTGACAAAAAGCGGAGAATCTTTTCCAAAATATGACTTAACATCAGTTCCATGATGTGGGTTCTCTGTCATCTCAATTGTATCATCAACTTGTTTATCTGTTTGTTCAAGATCAGCCCATCTTCTTATCAATGTAACATCGAATCTAGCTAATCTATCAGCATATTTTTCTCGAAGTGGATTTAAAATTCTGCCCATACCTGTTACATTACAACTTCCTTGCATCACGTATTTTTTGCCAAATGCATCAGCGTAATTTACCCTAGAATTAAAAAGAATATCTGATACAGCGTTATTACCAAAAATAGTTTCGCCTCCCTGAAAAATGGCCATTATATTTTTTGGCTCATAGATATTTTTTTTATTTAAAAATCCATGCCCGTCTGGAGATACATCAATTACTAAATCACAATCATTCAAAGCAGATTCAATTGAACCTGAAATATTATAATCGTCAAAATTACTAATCTTATCTTCAGGTACATAAACAGAAAATCCACTATTAATGGCTTGTTGCACTTTTTCATCAGGAGAATATTTTCCTATCCCTATAACATCTATATCAGAATCATCTTTGATAAATTTTGCAATACGGCTTCCTATTGTTCCATAACCATTTACAAAAACTTTCTTCATAATTGTTTACAAAGATTATCATTTATTTACGTACTGTATACTTAACGATCTATAATGATTATCAATGATTAATTTTTAGATACATGAAATATGTTACAAAGACCTAAATCTATATGATTTTTCATCGTTATAGTGAGCCCCAATTCAGAACCATCTTCAGATGATAAAATACCAAGTTTTTTTTTGGATGATGATAAAACTGGTAAGAATAATTTGGATTTTCAAAATATAGCTGATGAAACTGACATAAATGAAACTTTATCAAATACACATACAACCAAGGCGCCTAGAATAACTAGTGGAATTCATTGGCCATCACTTGTAATTGGTGCTGGGATTGCAGTTGCTTGCATATTTTGTGGTGTATTAATGGTTAACATGATCAACAGTGAAACAACACTAGTTTTAGATGAAACTCCGCAAAAACAAGCAGAGATAGCGAAAAAACAATCACTTTCTCTATTTACCGATAATGCATCACCTATTTTGGGGAATCCAAATGCACCAATAACTATGATTGAATTTGGGGACTATCAATGTACATTTTGTAATAAATTTTTTCATGAAACAGAAAATCCAATTATAACAAATTACATCAAAACGGGAAAAGTTAAGGTGTTGTTTAAGGATTTCATAATACTCGGACAGGATTCTAGAAATGCAGCAAATGCTGCTCATTGCGCAAATGACCAAAAATTGTTTTGGGAATATCATTCAATGTTATACAATAATTGGGCTGGCGAAAATACTGGATGGGCAGATCTCGCACATCTTCATGAATTTGCAAATACGTTAGGTTTGGATATGGATGTATTTTCAACATGTATGTGTAAAGATGGGCAAAAATTAGGTGTATCAGGTACACCAACATTTTTCGTTATCGATCAAAATAATGATGTAATAAAAATTGTTGGCGCTCAACATTATGATGTTTTTAAACAAATCTTTGATTCAGTGTTAGATGAATAATAAATTGTTAGGTTTTATTCTAATTATACAATAATTTGTTAATTAGACCGGAATAAATTAACTGGAAATGTATATATTCTAATTTTGAAAGGCTAGCTCATGGCAGCCGGTATAGATGATATTGCAATATACATTCCCCAGCTATATCTTGATGCAACTGATTTTGCCAAAGCCAGAGGATTAGATCCAGTAAAGTTGTCACGTGGTTTGGGTATTGAACAAATGGCAATTGTTGACACAAATCAGGATCCTGCATGCCTCGCTTCAAATGCATGCCTTAAGGTTATGCAAAAAAATAAACTTACACCAGACCAAATTGGTAGACTCTATGTTGCAACCGAATCGTCATTTGATGAATCAAAAGCTATGAATTCCTATGTTATAGGAATGCTGGAACAAGTGTATGGTCAGGAAACTTTTGGGCACTGTGGCGGGATTGAATGTAAATTTGCTTGTGTTAGTGGCTCATATGCATTATATGATAATACTAATTGGATTAGAGCTGGTGAGGCCGATGATAAGTATGCGTTAGTAGTCGTTTCAGATATTGCAAAATATGACATGGGTTCTAGTGGTGAAGTAACTCAAGGAGCAGGTGCGATTGCAATGTTATTGAATGATAACCCAAGATTATTAGCATTTGACCGAAAGGTAACAGCAACATCTATAAAAAATGAATATGATTTTTACAGACCTTTTGGAAAAGAGACACCAATTGTACACGGGCAATATTCAAATCTTCTCTATCTGATCCAAGTAAAAAATGCGTTAAGAGATTATAAAAAGAAAGTAAAGGATACGGGACTAATCAAGCTAAAGGAAGATGAAACTATTCTCGACCATGTTGATTATCTGAATATGCATCTTCCATATAGCAACATGGGCAAAAAGGCTCTTGCTTATCTTGTTAGACATGAGTGGAGAACGTTACCAAGATGGAAAAATATAATTAAAAAGATTGGTATGGATGAACCGGTTCCAAAAGATCCACGTGGAACTATTGAGTCAGTTCTTGCAACTATTTACAAAAACTGATGAGTATGTTGAACTTTATGAATCAAAATTAGCTAGTTCATTGATTGCTTCTAAAATGATTGGCAATCTATACACTGCGTCATTATATCTTGGATTTAGAAGTAGTTTGGAGTTTGAATACCAAAAGGGTGTAAATTTGGATGGTAAACGTGTAGGATTTTGCTCATATGGAAGCGGAGCTAGTGCTATGATATTTAGCGGTATAATTCAGCCTGAATATGAACAAGTTGTAAAGGATATGAATCTTGAAACAGAGATCGGACCTAGAACTAAACTAACATTAGAAGAATATGAAGATTTACATGAAAATAAACGTGGTCCAGAAAAAAATATTCGTTCAGCCAACAAAGAGTTTATTCTAACTCAAGTTAAGACATCATCTGAAAGTAGAGGTGAACGTCATTATACTTTTGTTGAATAAATTTTTTTAATTACTATCATGTAAACAATGATAAAATATCCAACTGTTCCTCAATAATTCGTGAAAAACTATCTAGCCTCAAATTATCTATATGCGGTAACGAACATAACACAGGTAAACCAGTTAAATCATTGAGGTCCCTAACTAATTCCGGGATAGAATATCCAGCAGAATCAAAATTATTTATAATTAAACCCTTAACTGGAACATGTAACATTTCACACATTTTACATGTCATAATTGTATGATTAACTGTACCAATTTTTGAACTCGTTACAATTATTGTATTAATACGTAGAGCTTTTATTAGATCTATAACGGCAAAATTTTTTAAAATTGGTGTCATAATACCGCCAATACCTTCCACTAACATTAGATCATGTAATTGACTTAATTTGTTAAAAGAAGCCAAAATAAAATCAATATCAATTTTAGTACCAGAATTTTTTGCTGCTGTATAAGGGGATGCGGAAATAGGTGAAAAAAATGGATTCACAAGTTCTCGTGGATCATTTACTTTTGCTGCCTTAGTAAGCATACTAACATCATCAGACGAAAAATTATTTTCGGCATTATTACAACAAAGAAATGGTTTCATAACACCAACGTTAATATCAGATTTTTTTAATGCAAAAGCTATAGCTGCTGTAATACATGTTTTCCCAATATCAGTATCAGTACCAGTAACAAAAAGCGATTTCATTTCAATGACTTTGATATGCCTTTGATAGTATTAATTGCTCCATCAATCAGAAGATCAACTTCATTTTGTGAAATTGCAAGTGGTGGAACCAGCATGATAATATTACCTAACGTTCTAAAAAAAATGTTATGTTTCCTACCTTCATCAAAAACAATTTTATTAATTGATTTTTCTGATTTAATAGGAGTTTTACTATCTTTATTGTCAACCAATTCTATACCTGTTAACATACCCTTATGTCTAACATCACCAACTAATTCCAAATCATTAAATTCAGAAATTCTATTTTTAAAAATTTTTGAGGTTTTTTGGATTTTTTTAATTAGCTTTGTTTTTTCATATAATCGCAGATTTTCATTAGCAAGTGATGCGGCAATAGGATTACCAGTATATGTATGACCATGAAATAAATGCTTCATTTCTGAAAAACTACCCAAAAATGCATCTGAAATTTTTTTTGTTGTTAAGGTCGCTGCCAATGTCAAATATCCACCAGTTAACATTTTTCCAAAAGATACAATATCTGGACTACATCCTTGGCTTTTGTATTCAATCATTGAACCAAGTCTACCAAATCCGGTAGCAATTTCATCCAAGACAAATAAAACATCATATTTTTTACAAATCATATCAATTTGTTTTTGAAATTTATCTGGATAGATATTTACACCACCTGCTACCTGTGCACCACTTTCCATAACAAATGCAGCAATTGCCTCATCTTCACGTAATTTTTTTTCAATTTTCTCTAAACAATAACTTGTGAATTCATCAATTGTATAATTTGCAGGTAAATGATACGAATTAGGAACACTAAATCTAGTTGTTGAGAATAATTTAGAATTAAACTTTGAAAAAAATTCAGGTAAATAACCTACAGACATAGCACCGAATGTGTCACCATGATAACCATTTTCAAGTGAAGCGATTTTTATCTTATTTTTTTGACCTAGATTATTCCAATATTGTAATGCAATTTTTATAGAAATTTCCATAGCAGTTGAACCATTATCTGAAAAGAATACCTTTGACATACCTGGAGTAAGTTTTGTTAATTTTTTTGCTAAAATTTCAATAGGTTCGTTTGTAAAATTAAACAAAGGAGAATGCTGTAATTTTTTTGTCTGACTGACTATTACATTAATTAATTCCTTTTTAGAATGACCCCAAACATTGCACCACATACTTGCAACAGCATCAAGAAATTTATTCCCATCTTCATCAATTAACCACATACCATTACCGCTAACAATCTTAGGAAATTTTGACCACTCCAACATTTGTGTATTTGGATGCCAAACAAAACTCTCGCTTTTCACTATTGCATTAGCACAAATTACTATTAATTAATAGTTAACTTCAAAAAATATGCTGGTTAACGCTTAATTATAGACATATTACAAAAAAAATATGGAAAGTGTTCAAAATTATATTTTAAAATGTAAAAATAATGTAATAAATGGTAATGGTGTTACAAAAGATGAGGCATCAATACTGTTTAATTTAGATAACCAATTTATGGATAAATTGATAAATGCTGCTAATTCCATAACAAGGAATTTTCATGGTTCAAAAGTGGATATTGAAGAATTGGCTAATATTAAAAAAAATTTTTGTAGTGAGGATTGTGCGTATTGTGCACAATCTTCATTTTTTAATACAAAAATTAATGATTACCAACTCCCACCTCCTGATCAAATTGTTAAGCAGGCCATTAATGCAAAAAATGATGGTGCAGATTCATTTTGCTTAGTTGCCGCGTGGCGTGAACCAAATAACAAAGATTTTGAGAATGTATGCAAAATCATTCATGAGATTAATAAGAAAGTTGGAATTTCGATTGAATGTAGTCTCGGATTTCTAACTTTTCATCAAGCCAAAAAACTAAAAGAATTAGGTGTAAAAAGATATAATCATAATTTAGAAACAGCTCGTAGTAAATTCTCAGAAATTTGTTCAACACATACTTACCAGGATAGAGTTAACACACTACAAATTGCTAGAAGTGCTGGATTAGAACTTTGTACAGGTGGTATAATTGGTCTAGGTGAAACCAGAAAGCAACGTGAAGAACTAATTTTTGAAATTATAAAATTTGCACCTGAAGAAGTTACGATTAATTTACTAGTTCCTATCCCTGGAACACCATTAGAACTCCAAAAACCATTAAAAAACGTAGAAATTTTGAAGGTATTTACAACACTACGATTTCTTTTACCAAATTCAATAATCAAAATCTCAGGAGGTAGAGAACTTAATCTTGATGACGATGGAAAAAAATTATTACTTGCTGGTGCAAATGGGATTATTAGTGCTGGTTATCTAACAATGGATGGAAATCCAATACAAAAAGACTTGGAAATGATTAAAGAGATAAATCTTGAAGTCTAAACTAGATTATGTAAATTCTCAATTAAGAAGTATCAAAAATAATAATCTCTACAGAAAAATGTATGATGTAAAACTTGATGGTCCCTATATTACGATTAATTCTAAAAAGCTTGTTAATTTTTGTTCAAATGATTATTTGGGTATAAAACTACCAAAAATTCCAAGTATACAAAATCAATCTAGCTCAAGATTAGTAGCCGGAAATGATGAATTATTTAAAATTTTTGAAGATAAGCTTGCAAAACATAAATCACAAGACAATTCATTAATTTTTCCTACTGGATATATGGCAAACCTCGGTGCTATATCTACACTGATCAACAAACATGATCTTGTATTAAGTGATGAACTTAATCATGCAAGCCTTATTGAAGCCTGCAAGATATGTGGAGCAAAACTATCTATTTTCAAACATAATAACATAGATGATTTATCTAAGAAAATAAAACAGCGTGCAAAACGAAAATTCATAATTACTGAGGGAGTTTTTAGCATGGATGGAGATTTTTCAGACCTAAAAACAATTTCCGAGATTTCACAGAAAAATAATGCTATAATTATACTTGATGATGCGCATGGTGATTTTACTATAGGGAATGATGGTAAAGGAGCAGCTAACCACTTTAAAGTTTCATCGAAAATCGATGTTTACATTAGTAGCTTAAGTAAGGGATTAGGATCATTTGGTGGTTACGTTTCATCAAAAAAAAATGTGATTGATCTATGTATCAATAGGTCAAAGTCGTTTATCTATACATCTGCGTTACCAACAGTAATCATAAATGATGGAATCAAAAGGTTTGATTCAAACAGAGAAGTAAAAAGAAAAATGTTATGGAAAAACGTTAAATATTTTTCAGCAGGACTAAAAAAAATAGGGTTTAATATTAAATCACCATCACATATAATTCCAATAATAGTTGGAAAAGAAAAACTGGTAATAGAATTCAGCAAGTACCTTTTCAGAAACGGAATTTATGCACAGGCGATTAGATACCCAACAGTTTCTCATAATAAAGCAAGAATTAGGATTTCAATCACCGCAAGTTTAACAAAAAAACACATAACAGACGCATTAATTGTATTTGAAAAAGCGAAAAAGAAATTTCAGTTAATGTGATTATTTACCAAGATCAAAGCCACCAAACATAGGTGAACCAACAAAAAATGCTATTGAAACAAGAATTCCTAAAGCAATTCCCACAATGATAAAACGTTTATTCATGATTCAACCCGAAATTCCTAAAATAAAAAGCAATACACTAGTACATAATTCAAATTGTGCGCAGATTTATCATGCATGAAAAAAGTTGATCCATTTAGATCATTTTTTTTTAGTTTGGCTACAAAATGCTGATTTTTTGATTTAATTTTACAATTGGGATACATATCTAAAAATTGGAATGGTATTAAAAATGGTCTAAGTTTATCAGAAAAATTATTAGATAAAGTAAAACCAGGTTTGTCTTTAAAAAATAGAATAGAAAGCTCACAAAAACAGCTACAATTACAAATTAGCAGACTTGAGGGAACACAAAAAAAACTGCAGATAAACCATGAACAAATTTTCAAGAAGATTGTTGATGCAAAAATGTTACGAGATGAATCAAGAGCAAGGTCATATGCAATAGAATTACAGGAACTTAGAAAAGTAAAAAATGCTATTGGAGGAGCAAAATTAGCAATGGAACAAATTCAGCTTAGATTAAACACAGTTTCTGAATTAGGCGATATTATTGTAACTCTTAGTCCATGCATGTCATTAATCAAAGGATTAACTCCATCAATTTCAAACATTATGCCAAATCTCAATTCATCAATGCAAGATTTATCAAACATGCTAGGTGATATGATTTCAGATTCTTCGTTTTCAGCTGAACCGATATTTACACCTGACCAGAACAGTGAAGATGCTACAGCCATATTGAATGAAGCACATGATATTATTGAAGGAAAAACAAAATCAAGTATGCCAGAACCTCCATCTACACCACAGAATCTTACAAAAGAAAGTGAATCTATTATTTAGAATTTTTTGTTATGTTAACAAGAAGTTTTTTAATCCGAGAAATAGTTGGGTAACTATATCCTCTCCTTCTATAATTTGCAATCATCATCTTCCAGTTTTTTAATCTCCATTGAGCTTGCTCTGCAGTAACTGAATGGATTTCTTTCTGCAATATGCTCTTTCTGCCAACTTTTAACACACCAGCATCCTTAGCAGCCCAGCGATTTTTTGCAAATTTCAGGCCAGATAATATTTCCTCAAGTGGCATTTCATTAAAATAATTTTTTAATTTTTTAATATGAATACCGGTAGGAGTTTCAGAAAGATTCAATGTGATTTCAAATTCTTTCATGCTAACAAATAATTAACATTATTTAATAAAAATATGATAAATTAGAATTAACAACATAAAGAAAATAACACAAGTAAATCAACAAGTAAATCAACAAGTAAATCAACAATTAAATGGAATATTGCCGTTACAAATTATATTATAAACTGTGGGTATAAAAAATGCAGAGATAAAGATCGCAATTGATGCTACAATTAATTTTTGTATTATCCGCATATTAAATTATAATACAACTAAACATTATTTGTTTATATGTAAATTGGATCTATGTTGCCATTTAAGATCATCTAGCAGAAATTTATTCGTGAATCATTTGTTTAATTAACGCTTTTCAGCAAAGTGCTTAACTTAAATTAAACTTTGAATGCATTTTGAATTAAATTGATGCCATCTCAACAAGGTTATGATAGAGCGATTACTGTTTTCTCACCGGATGGTAGGCTTTATCAAGTTGAATATGCTATTGAAACGGTAAAAAGAGGAACCCTAGCTTTGGGCATCAAAACGAAAGAGGGAATTATTATTGCAGTTGAAGAAAAACCAAGACGATTACAAATATCTGAAAAACCACAAAAATTATTTCAAGTTGATCATCATATGGGAATTGCAGCTGCCGGTTATATTCCAGATGCTCGCGGACAAGTAAATGATATTAGATTTTTTTCACAGAGTAGCAAATTGGTTTACGATGAACCGGTTGATGTTGGGACAGTTGCAAAGTATGCGGCTGATGAATTTCAGCACTATACCCAATATGCAGGAGTACGACCAATGGGTGTAGCATTAATTATCGGTGGAGTGGATAATAATGGTAATGCGTTATTCTTAGTTGATCCTAGTGGAACATATGTTGAATATAATGCAGTTGCAATAGGTGCTAATTCAGATATAGTCACAGAATTTTTAAAAAAAGAATACAAACCTGATATTACTATTGATGAAGGAATCGTGTTAGCTATAGCAGCAATTTATCTGGCAAGTGAAATTAAAAAAGGAACCAAACATATTAAAATTTCTCAGATTAGAAGTGACACTAAACAGTTTGAAATCATAACTGATGAACATCTTACTAAGCTAGCAGAATCTACGGCAGAAAAATATCCTCCTGAACATAAATAATCAGTATGGTTTTATAATTATACATATAATATTGATTATTGGATTTATCAATCGCTATACCTGATTCATCATTAATAGATGAATCAACTAAAATAGATAAAACTAGAAAAGTGTCTAATATTGCAAGAGCATGTGCAATTTTTAAGGTTAAAGAAATTTTTATCTATCAAGATAAAAATAAAAACAAAAATGATTCAATACTTCTTACAACAATATTAAGATATTTAGAAACACCACAGTATTTTCGTAAACAACTTTTTCCAAAAACAGAACTGCTAAAATACGCCGGTGTATTACATCCACTAAAAATACCTAATCATTTAACAACCTCTAATCCAAAAATGTTAAAAATAAATGATATACGAGACGGGTTGATAATAAACTATAAAGGAAAAAAATTTGTAGATATTGGAATTAACAAACTTATACCATATTTTGGAAAAGAAAAACCCGCTTCAAGAATTATCTTACAAATAAAATCAACAAAGCCAAGACTCTCTATTAAAGAAATCTCAAGAGAACAGATACAAAATTATTGGGGATATAAAGTCAAAGAAAGAACCAGTTTATTCACACTTTTATCATATTGGAACGGCAATATTATTTTTACATCGAAAAAAGGAAAAACTTTTACTTGTTCGATCGCTGAAAAATATAACAAACTAAGTAAACCTATACTTGTAGTATTTGGATCACCTGAAAGAGGGATTCATGAAATTTTAAATGAAAATATTAACAAAGTTCAAAATTCTAACACTTTTAATTTCTTCCCAAACCAAGCTACTGAAACTGTTCGGCTTGAGGAAGCTATCTTAGGAGTGTTATCAACACTCAATATTCTCAGCATATAATACACTTAATATTAAAAAAAAATATAAAAATTAATGGCAGTAAAAAAAAAATTTTTATTACTTGCAATAATTGTTGGGTCTGGAGGAATTGCTTTGGGGATTTTTACAATGTTTTTATCAATTAGTGATATACTTCATCCGTAACATTATTAGCTTGAAAAATTTTTTTGAAAAATTTAGTAGGTATATAATGGGTTAACGAGTTTTTTCGTTTATTATGGGTCATAGAAGACATAGTTCACCACATAGAGGTAGTCTGGCATACCTTCCTAGATGTAGAGCTAAAAGTATGGAAGCTAGAATTAGAGCATGGCCAAAAATAAATTCTGATGAACCTAAATTATTGGCACATGCAGGATTCAAGGCTGGCTGTGTTCAAATAGTCAATATTGACGATCGTGAAAAAACACCTAATCATGGAAAACAGCTTGTTAGCCTTGGAACTGTAATTGCTACACCACCAATTCTTATAATTGGAATTAGGGGATATTCAATAGATTCGCGTGGAAGACATGCTGAATTTGATTATCATGCAGATAATTTACCAAAATATATCTCACGATTCATCAAAACAAAAGAAAATTCATTAGACAGTTCTGAAAAATTACTAAAAAGAGTTAAGGAGATTTATGCTATAATTGCTGTTACACCAAAAAATGCTGGTTTATCACAGAAAAAACCCTATATTTTTGAGGTGTCTGTAAAAGGTGGAAATGTTAAAAAACAATTTACATTTCTGCAAGGACTTTTAGGTAAAGATGTAAAAATTGACCAGGTATTTGAGGTTGGTACAACTGTAGATACAGCTGCCATTACTAAGGGCAAAGGATGGGAGGGTCCTGTCACAAGATGGGGTGTAAAAAGAAAACAACATAAATCAAGAAAAAGTGTGAGAGAAGTTGGTTCTCTTGGTCCTATATCACCACAATATGTTATGTATACTGTTCCCAGAGCAGGTCAACGTGGATTTCATCAAAGAATTGAATATAACAAACGAATTATGCTAATGGATAATACTGAAAACAGTAAATTTAAGATAAATCCGGATGGAGGATACAAACATTTTGGAAATGTTAATGGGGATTTTATCATTGTACGTGGTTCTGTACCTGGAACTTATAACAGGTTGATAAAATTAAGATCACAGATTAGAAAAGTGCCATCGAAGATAAACAACCCTAATGTGTTACAGGTGGTTGTTTAATGCAAGTTCCATTACTAACAATAAATGGCACAGAGGAAGGTAAAGTAGAATTATCTACAATATTTTTAACAGATTTTAGAAAAGATTTAATTCATAAGGCATTCACAAATTTATACTCTCATAAATTTCAACCACAAGGTAGACATCCGACTGCAGGTATGGATGTTGTTGCAAGATCAAATGATCCGCCTACTGGTCAAGGAACCTCAAGAATTGCAAAGATGCGTGGCGGTGGTGGTGGACGACAAGGAGAAGCCGGTGGTGTTGCTTCAGTAAGAGGTGGAAGACAGGCACATCCACCTAAAGTGCAAAAAGTAATTTTTAAAAAATTGAATAAAAAAGAAAATAAGCTTGCGTTGTAGAATCTAGGGGACATAAAATTAGTAAGATAAACACATTTCCAATTGTTGTATCTGATGAAATAGAATCTGTAACAAAGACTAAAAACATGATAAAAGTCTTAGATTCTTTAAACTTGTTACAAGATGTTCGGCGTTTGGATAAACGAAAGCCACGTACTGGTAAGTCTTCACTTAGGGGAAGAGGAACAAAAATTGGCAAGAGTGTACTATTTGTAGTAGCAAAGTCAGAAAAACTATCAAAAGCTTGTAAAGGAATTCCGGGAATTGATGTTAAATTGGCTAAGGATTTAAGTGTCTTAGATTTAGCGCCTGGCGGTGTCCCAATTAGATTAACTGTATATTCAAAAAGCGCGATAGAAGAAATTGCCAGAATAAAATCTCCTCATTTAGAATTAATGGTGACTATCAAATGAAAGTATCACAAGCAAATAGAATAATTATAAATCCACATATTACAGAAAAGACATTTGAGCTGGTTGAAACCCAAAAAAGGATTTGCTTCATAGTAGAAAAAACAGCCTCAAAGACAGCTATAAAGGAAGCCATAAAAACACTTTATGAAGAAAATCCTATCAATGTTAATACCGCAAGAACTATTGTTGGGAAAAAAGCCTTTATAGAATTCGAATCTATTGAAACGGCAAGAAATCTAGCTACTAAGATAGGAATGCTATAATATGGTTCAAAAATCCTCTTTAGATAAAATGATGGTGAAAAATATTGGTTAAGAAATTTACATATCGTGGTTTGACAAACGAGGAATTAGAAGGGCTATCCATGGAAAATATCTTAAAACTTTTTCCCGCAAGAGTAAGAAGATCTTTGACCAGAGGAATAGATGAAAATAAAAGGAAATTGGTTGAGGAGATAAAGGCTTCAAAGGCTGGAAAAAATATTACTATCAGAACACATTATCGTGATCTTATTATATTACCATATATGGTAGGAGTAACCCTCAGTATTTTTTCAGGTAAAGAATTTGTTCCTGTAACCATAACATCAGAAATGATTGGTCATTATCTAGGTGAATATGTAATTACAAATAAACGCGTTAGCCATGGTGCGCCTGGAGTTGGCTCATCTAGATCAAGCTTGTATGTACCACTAAAGTGAGAAGATATGCCAGAATATCATTATGCGTTTCAAAATTTTGATCCAACAAGACATGTCCGTGCTGCATTAAGAGAAAAAACAATTTCGCATAAACATGCTAGAGAAATAGCTGTTGCAATAAAAGGGCTGAACGTAGAAAAAGCTAGAGAATATCTAATTTATGTAACACAATTAAAACGAAGTGTTCCATTTAGAAGATTTAAGAATCAAGTTGGTCATAAATCTGATCCTGGAACAATGTCTGGTAGATACCCGCAAAAGGCAGCAACAGAAGTTTTGAAATTATTAGACAATTTAGAATCAAATGCAGAGTATAAAGGAATGGATTTAGATAGACTGAAGATAATTAATGCAACTGTCCATAAGGGACGAATCCTTAAACGGTTTATCCCACGCGCACAGGGTCGTGCAACACCGAAAAATAATATCTATACACATATGGAATTAGTAGCGAAAGAGACATAAAAAAAAATGACACAATTAAGTAATCTAATAAAAGATAATTACAATATAATGCTACTAAACGATTATCTTAGAAAAGAAATTAAAGAGGCGGGTTTTTCACGTGTTGAAATTTCAAAGACGCCAGTTGGGACAAAAATAACATTGTATGTTACTAGACCAGGAATCGTCATTGGTAGAAAAGGTGGAAACATTAAGTCACTAACAGATAAACTTGAATCAGATTTTGGATTAAAAAATCCTCAGATTGCTGTTGAAGAAGTTTCAAATCCAGACTTATCACCAAGTGTCATGTGTAACAGAATGGCTGTTCATATTGAACGTGGTATTGCATTTAGAAGAGCAACAATGTGGACCATTCAACAAATAATGGATAACAATGCTATGGGAGTACAAATAACCATATCTGGAAAATTACGCGGAGACAGATCTGCTTTTGAAAAACACTCTGCAGGAATTCTTCCAAGAGCTGGCCATCATGCAAAGATAATCGTTAACGAAGACATAGTTCACGTCAAGACCCCAATGGGTTTAATTGGTATAAGAATTAGAATTGCAATTAAAGAAAAATTCTCTCCTGAGTTTAAGTTAAATGCAGACAATAAAACTGAACCTGAAGCCTCAAGTACAGAAAAGAAAATAAGTACAGAATCAGAACAAAAGGCAAGTACAGAATCAGAACAAAAGGCAAGTACAGAATCAGAACAAAAGGCAAGTACAGAATCAGAACAAGTACAGAATCAGAACAAAAGGCAAGTACAGAATCAGAACAAAAGGCAAGTACAGAATCAGAACAGATAAAATTAGATGAGGCTAAAATTAAAAAAATTGATACATTAGAAGAGGAAGAGGAGAGTCTGAAATAATGGCTAGCTTAAAGAATAAAACAATTAGAGAATTTAATAAAAAAGATCTACAGGATAGGTTAGAACAAATGCGTACTGATCTATCTAAGCTTCGCTTGGAATCAAAAAAAGGTACTTTACGAAAAGAAAGTGGTAAATTAAAAAAAGAACGAAAAAATATTGCAAGGGTTTTAACTAGGTTAAATGAGTTGAATAGAAAATGACAAGAAACATTGGTATTCCTATTAAAGAATCAGTGAAGAAATCTATGGAAAATGATTGTAATAATCCATTTAATGGTTCATTATCTGTACGAGGTAAAATATTTGAAGGAATAGTTATCAAGGCTAAAGCAAAACAAACAGTAACATTACAAAAAGAATCCCCAATTTATTTTACCAAATTTAAAAGATATGGTAGAAGTAAAAGTCGAATTCATGCTCATGTACCCTCCAATTTAGACGTAAAAGAGGGAGATCATGTTATTGCAGCTGAATGCAGACCAATTTCAAAATCAGTTTCATTTGTTGTAGTGGAGGTTAAAGAATAATGTCACAGGGAAGAAGTCGTGGTAAAGCTTCCAAAGGTGTAATAGAATTTCGACCGAAGGTAACTAGAGTCATTCCAGTTGGTGCTCGAATTGTATGCGCCGACAACACTGGCGCAAAAATTTTAGAAGTAGTTAATGTTCATAAATATCATACAAGGGTATCAAGATTACCAGCTGCGGCTGTGGGTGATTTTTGTAATGTTGTTGTAAAAAAAGGTAAGGCTGAATTACGAAAACAGGTACATGGTGCTGTCATTATCAGACAAAAATATGCAATTAGAAGACTAAATGGTGTAAGAGTATCATTTGAAGATAATGCTGGTGTATTAATTACTCCTGAAGGAGAAGTAAAAGGAACTGACGTTAAGGGACCGGTGGCTGCAGAAGCAGCTGAAAAGTGGCCACGAATAGCAAATCTAGCATCAATGGTGGTATAATTTGAAACCGACTAAAATGCGAAATAGACAAATTTATCGAGCTGTAAACACTGTAAGAAATAAACAAATTGGTGCTGCGCTATCAAAACAACTTAGGCAAAAATATCAACGTAGAAGTATTAGGATTGTCAAAGGTGACACGGTCAAAATATTACGTGGTGAATACAAGGGTATAGATGGAAAAGTGACTAAAATTTCATTAGAAAAAAATAGTATTGCTGTGGAAGGTGTACAAAGGGAAAAATTGAAGGGTGGAAAAATTGATCTTTACATACATTCTTCAAATACTGTTATAACCTCGTTAAACACGGAAGACAATTGGCGTACTAAAAAATTAGAACGTAAAGCAAAGCCAGAAGCAAAATCAAAAAATAATGTTAAAGCAAATAACAAAAAGGAGAATAAAAAATAATGGGAAGTATAGCAGGAAGTAAAAAATTAAAAAGACAAATGGCGCCCAAATATTGGGGTATAACTAGAAAAAACAAAAGGTTTGTTATAACGGTAAGACCTGGGGCACATGCAAAAAGTCAATCGATCCCTACTGCTGTCTTATTACGTGATACACTAAAAAAAGTAACTACATTACGAGAAGCTAAATCAGTAATCTATAATGGAAAAATTAATGTTGATGGCATAACACGAAAATCTCTACACCACTCGATAGGGTTAATGGACGTAATAACGTTAGATGGCACTACAGACATCTATAGATTAGTTCCTAAGGATGGTAAATTATTAAAACCACTTCAGATTGATAGCTCTGAAAAATCCAAAAAACTAGTGAAAGTCACAAGTAAAGTAACTATTAAGGGAGGAAAAACTCAATTAGGTTTTCATGACGGCAGATCATTAATTACCGATACCGATGTAAATGTTAATGATTCTTGTTTAATTCAAATTCCTGAACAAAAAATTTTAGATGTGATTAAATTAGAAAAAAATTCTCAAGTTATTGTTATAAAAGGTGTAAATGCGGGTAGAATTGGATATGTTGATAAAATTAAAGATGGCTCATTTAGTTTATCAAAAAGGATTGATTTAGTCATGGATGATAAAAAGATCGAAATTCCTCTAAAGCTTATCATGGTAATTGGAAAAGAAAAGCCGGTAATACAAATTAGGTGATAACATGTCTCAACAAACTGAAAATATGATGAAGAAGATTTCCCTCAATAAAGTAGTTTTGAACATGGGAATAGGACAATCAGGTGAACGAATTGAAACTGCAAAAGCTGCCTTAATGCAAATTACTGAAGGGAAAGTTAATTCAAGACATGCTAAAAAAGCACAAAGAGATTGGGGAGTTAGAAAGGGTGAACCTATCGGAGTTGCTGTAACTGTTAGAGGAGAAAATGCAATATTATTATTAAAAAAATTATTGGAAGCCAAAGATAATATGATTAAAGAAAAATCTTTTGATAACGAAGGTAATTTTTCATTTGGAATATCGGAGCATATTGACATTCCTGGTGTGAAATATGATCACAAAATTGGCATTTTAGGGTTAGATGCAGCAATATCTCTTATGAGACCTGGGTTTAGTATTAAACTACGAAGTAAACATAAGGCAAAAATTGGAAAGGGGCATAGAATAACAAAACAAAACGCAATTCAATTTATGATAAAAGAATTTGGGGTGAAAACTGTATAATGGTAAAAGATAGGTCATATGAAGCAACTGGAAGAAAAAAACACAAATTTGGTAGAGGTTCTAGATGGTGTAAAAGATGTGGAGATTACACAGCTGTTATTCAAAAATATAATCTATACATATGTAGACGCTGTTTCCGTGAAGTAGCAGTTTCTTTGGGATTTAAGAAAAATAGATAGGTGGAAAAATGCCAACAACTAATATCTTAGCAAATTTATTTACAACACTATACAATACGGAAGATCGAAAAAAAGCTGATTGTGTTATTTTGCCTACTTCTAAACTTGCAACTAAGGTACTCACTGTATTAAAAAGTCAAGGTTACATTGGAGAATTTGAACATGTTAATGATAACCGTGGAGGAAAATTTAAAATTCAACTTTTAGCAAAGATTACAAAATGCGGAGCAGTTACACCAAGATTTAAAGTAAAAAAAGATGAATATAGGAAGTGGGAAGAACAATTCCTTCCATCATATAACAGGGGAATGTTACTTGTAACTACAAATCAAGGTGTAATGTCACATCATGAAGCGGCAAATAAAGGCTTAGGAGGGTTTTTGATTGGGTATGTCTATTAATCAAACAAAAAAATTTGAGACCGAGGTTGATATACCACAAAATGTTAATGTTACATTAAAAAATTTTATGATGCGAGTTGAGGGTCCGTTAGGTAAAACACATAAAAATTTTAAAAAAATACCTGTCAATATAAATATCAATAATAATAAAATAGTACTGAAAGCTAGTGGTACAAGAAAGAAACATTATGCAATATTAAATACAGCAAAATCAATAATTCAAACACTTTGTGAGGGTGTTATAGATGGTTATACAATAAAAATGAAAATCATTTCTTCCCATTTTCCTATTACCGTAAAAACTGATGGTAAAAGAGTTTTAATTGAAAACTTTCAAGGTGAAAAAGCACATAGAGTAACTAGAATATGGGGAGAAAGTAAAGTGGTATCAAAAGGTGAAGATCTTATAATAACTGGACATGTTCTGACAGATGTTACACAAACTGCTGCTGAAATTCAAGATGGAACAAAAGTAAAAAACAAGGATCATAGAGTATTTCTTGATGGAATTTACAGATATTTTAAATCGAAGGGAATAGAAAAATAATCAAATGACACTTGCTATTTATCAGAAAACATGACACTTGATTCTGAATTCGTAAAACAAACAAATAATCTGATTAGCAAAACATTAGAGCTTTATCGTGGTGCTGGTGTATCTCCACAAATTGATGAAGTATGGAAATGTGAAAACATTGGTGATTTTTTATGCGGGTTTTTTGTTGGAGAGATGGTTGGCTCTGCATTGAGTGCATTTCAAGTTTTCCATAAAAGAGAACCATCACAAGATGAACATTTAGAAATAGTAAGAATTGTTGAAAAATATAGTAAAGAGATTAGAGAGTTTTTTTCACAGTTTAATGGATAATTATATTATTTTTGTTATAGCAAGGATTAAATCGGTTTTATCTTGGTAGAAAATCTATGCCGCCCTAGCTCAGCGTGGTAGAGCGTCGGACTGTTAATCCGTTGGTCGTCAGTTCAAGTCTGACGGGCGGCGCCTAATATTTCTCAAACCTACTTTGTTGATGGAAATAGACAAAGTAGATCTAATAATTGATCGCATATTAGTAATAATGCAGGAGGTTTGCAATGGCCAGAACTAAACGTGCCAATAGATATTGCGTTGATTGTGGTTCCAGGCTAGTTTACTACCCACGATTATCAAACCCAAAGGCTCCTAACGAATACAGAGTATTGGTTTATGCGTGCCCAGACTGCAGTAACGATTTTGATAAGCCGAAAATGTTCTCAATAAAAAGAAACCAGGTTGAAAACCCTCTTGAAACAGTAGAAATTGAGATAAAACAGGTGCAAAAACAACTTCAAAATAATCCAAAAAAATAACAAAGTTCACTTGGAACCTGAAAGACAGAGAAGTAATTGGTGGTATCTTTTACCAATTTTTTTGGGAGTAATTGGTGGAATAATTGCATATTTTGCGTTAAGAAGGGATGATCGTGAAAAAGCAAAAAAATGCATGTATCTAGGCCTGATACTGTTAGCAGTGGGAATCATTCTTGATATATCCCTGGCTGGGTTTGCCCCTATTCCGGACACCTGGTACGGTGTAAATATTTAAGATTACATCATTATGAATATGTTTCTAAATTCGAATTTAGAAATATATTAAATCCATATAGTAAAACATAGATTTACTAAAAATATTCAATAAATGTGAAAAATTTACACGAGAGCGTTGAACGCTGGTTAGTTCAAGAAAATTATTCATTTAATGAAACAAAAACGGAAGATAATTTCAAAATTATAATAAAAAATGCTGATGCATTTAGTAATAATTTAGAAATTTTTGAGCCAAAACAGCAGGCCAGTGTACTAGTAATTGGTGTAAAGATTCCGCTGAAAAGTAAACAAATGATAAGATATTTGAAATTAAATCAAAAGGAAAAAGAAAACTTTGAGAAAAAAATAACAGATTTTTGTTATTCAATAAAGGCGATTAACAAGTTTTTTGATGAAGATGGTATGAAAAAGGTAGGGGTTTACGTTGTATTAGATAAAAAAGAGCATCTAAACCAGCCAAACTTTATGATAACACTAACAAAAATTATAGAAGTAAGCGAAAAAACTGCCCAATTTCTCTACAAGTCGTTTTAATTGATATTTTACTAATTGTGCCTAGAAATTAAACCCCCCCTTATAGATCAGTGAATTACGAGGCGAGTGATTTTTTCAAAATTAGTCAAAACCAGGGGGGGTTTAGCACTTGTTCGTAAATACACGTGGCAACTACAAAATCACCTAGCTAGCTCACCTAGAAACAGATCATCTTTTTTAGTTAGGTTCAAAAGCTAACCCCCTCTTTTTTACAAAAAAAGCATGATCGCAATAAAAAATTATGTCAAAAAAACACTGTAATTGAACAAAAAATCGTGACTTCTACTACATAAGGCGTAATAACATGGCGGAAAATTAATGGCAACATCTAAAGCCAAACGTAGTGCCGCTGCTAAGAAAGCAGCACGCACTAGAAAAAGAAACGCCGCTGCTAAGAAAGCAGCACGCTCAAAATCAGCTGCAAAGCGAAGAAGAAGTGCAGCTGCCAAGAAAGGCGGTGCTAAGAGAAAAGCTCCTAAGAGAAAAGCTCCTAAGAGAAAAGCTCCTAAGAGAAAGGGCGGCGCTAAAAGAAAAGCCCCTAAGAGAAAAGGCGGAAAGAGAAAAGCAGCTAAAAGAAGAAGATAAGCAATCTTTTCTTTGAATCCGTCTTCTTTATTTTTTTTATTTTCCTTTTAAATTTTGTTGTAAATTATTTTGTCTACATATGTTGAATATAATATATTTCTAAATTCGAATTTAGAAACATTAGAAATTACAGGTGAAAATTAGACGATATCTGGCATCATAAAAATTTTTTCAGGCTTAATCTTGAAGATAATTCGTTTTTCGTTTTCTCTTTTGTAAGGATACTCATTGATACCCATATACTGTTTTGTTAATTCATTAGCATGAGAATAATCATAATCAGGAATTATTTGAACAACTCTGCCTCTAATTGTTGTCATATTCAATGGATTATCATGATCAGTAACTGAGACAGCAACACGTGGGTCCTTTTGTATATTTTTATGCTTTAATCTACCCTCGGCGGTGTTTATCAAAATATGATCATCATTACAATTACCCCAGACTGGCGTTAATTGTGGTGAACCGTCAGAATTAATCGTGGCAATAAAAACAAGGTTTTTTTTCTGGAATAACTCTTTCACTTTTTGATCCATGATCGTGTTAAGTAATTCTAATATTTAATCTACTATTCTTCTTTCTTTACATAAAAAAACCATAGAAATCACAAAAGAGTCTGAATTAACAATAAATGGTGACTGTATAATTGGTACTAGTGCTAATTTATCATGCAAAGATCTACCAGAAAAATTCAAAAAAAAGGTCCAAAATCCAGATTCGGAAATAATTTTTACTATTATGGCTGGTGGTTATTCTTTCTCAGTTCATGGTAATGGATCAAAAAAGCTTACTCTCAAACATCCAAATGACATAGTTTTACGTAAAAGTGCATTCACCTGTTCTAGAACTATTGCTATAAAATGCGATAAAGCTTCAGACGATATACCAAGAACAATGATAAAAAAACTTCAAGACCCAAAAACTAGTGGAAAATTAATTATAGAAATAAAATAGTTATTTTTTTTCTAATAAATTAGTAATGGCTCTATTCATAATTTCCATAACAATATAGTTGTTATAGTTAATTTGTTGTATTTTTCGTGTTTTTGAAAAATTTTTTAGAATTGGACCAATTATTTTAGCAAGCTTCAACGATGTTTTTGATATAATCTTTGAATAGTTTTCATCAAAATCCGATGGCAATGTAAAATCAAGTAGCCTGGTAGATGAACCATAATATTTTGTTACTGCACCACGTGATTCTTCAATTTTGATTATTTCGATTAGGCCAGAATCTTTAAGGATTTCAATATGATGCCGTATTGTCGTAACTGCTTTTTTATAACCAAGTTTTTTAAGCCGACGTGTTATTTGATTAACATTCAATTGTTTTTTATTCAATAACTGTACAATTTTTCCTCTAATTGGATCATCAAGTGCTTTAAACAATTCATAATTTGCTGCTATGATCCTATCAACGGCTATCTCTTTTTCCATCAATATTGACATGATATGCGTACAATTGTGCTGCTAAAATGGAGTTATGTTTATGTTTATTAACCATTAGCAATAATTTCATAATGCTATTAATATAATCATTATAATACTAATATATTAGTAGTGGTTAAAAGTTTTAAAAAATAAAAACTGAGCTAAAGCGTATTGCCAGTCAGCCGCTCATAAGCAGTAACATACCGTTGAGTCATTTTAGAAACTAAATCAGATGGAATAGAAGGAGCAATTGGTTCTTCACCGTTAGAGCGTGCATCATCAAATTTTTTCTGATAACCATTTTCGGTCAACCAATCACGCAAAAGTTGTTTATCGTATGCTTCCTGTGTTTTACCAATTTTGTATGCATCCTTAGGCCATAAACGAAATTCATCTGGACCAATTGAATCAGCCAAAATTATTGCATGGTTTTCTCTTCCAAATTCTAACTTTAGATCCGCTAGAATGAATCCAGCATTATCAGCAATCCGAGCCATTTTTTCATATATTTTGATTGACT
>JYMV01011469.1_pt2 | contig 33498 bp, 33 predicted proteins | sample 338911 | NCBI WGS metagenome assembly JYMV01 (sample SAMN03354496, study PRJNA234377) | hydrothermal vent metagenome | biome: Deep sea; feature: Hydrothermal plumes at the Eastern Lau Spreading Center, Western Pacific Ocean; material: Seawater | place: Tonga | collected 2009 | depth 2000 m m
CTTTCTGCCGCTGATGGCTTAGTTCAATCCGGAAATCGAATCTGGTTTCATTTTCAGAAATACCCCTGGCATCTTTCATGTCCGGAACAAAATCCTGGTGATGGAGAGCACCGCCGCTACATCGAGGCACGTCTGCATCAGGGTTTAGCCGATCCCGAAAATGCACGAGTCTTAAAAGGGACTTACCACTTAGGCATTTCACCTCACATTTACAGCTATTACCATCTACTTTCCGATTTGTTAGCCCATCTGATCGATGCACCGCGATTTCCAGTATTGGTACCTGAATTTATGCCGATTTCGTTTTTAGATTTTCTAACTGAGGCAGGGTTTGAGGTACAGGTTTTGGCACCCGAAATTTTTCATGTAGAAAAACTTATTATTCCGGAAATGACATCCCCTGACTGGAATTCGGAAAAAGTAAAAAAAATCCAAACCTTTTTTGAAAAATTTATTACTCAGAAAACGTCTCCAAATTCCCACAGTTCAAAAGCTAAATTGCGGATTTATGTTTCACGAAAATTGGCGGTTAAACGTCACTTATCAAATGAGGAAGAGTTTTTGCCGTTACTGAAAAAACACAATTTCCGTAAATTTTATCTGGAAGAGTTGAACATCCTGGATCAAGTACAGCTTTTCCGAACGGCTTCTCATGTTATCGCAGCACATGGCGCCGGTTTAACAAATGTTCTGTTTGCACCTGCTGAGATTAAAATCCTTGAGATTCGACCGCTTTTGTCAAGTGGTCAATTTTGTTTTGAAAATTTATTTTCTCTGGGTTGGCCAAACTGTGAGTTTTTGGTTCCTCCTAAAAGTGGAAATTTTTTTCTGCCTCTGGATTCACTGGAAGAAGTGCTGTTGCGTTGGCAGAATGAGATTTAAATGAGCTACTTGCAAGTAAAATAAAATTAGCAGTTCAATTCACAAACCTGCACTAAAACCGTTTTGCAACGATGTTTACAATGTGCGTACCGATATTGAGCGATGAAGTAGCCGCGGGAGAGGGAGCATTGCCCACATTGATCATGTTTTTATTTTCCTGAATTAGAAAATCATCTACCAGCTTGCCGTTTGGCAGCACCGCTTGTGCCCGAATTCCGGCTGGAGCGGCTTCCAAATCATCGGCGGTGATTTCCGGAATCAGCCTTTGCAATGCACGGACGAAAGCGGCTTTGCTGAACGAACGCCACATCTCTCCTGCACCGGCGCGCCAGTATTTTAGCGCTAATTTCATAAATCCGGAATAGCACAAAACTTCTGCAAGCTCCGGAATATTGATGGTACTGCGGGTGTAACCCTCTCGTGCAAAAGCCAAAACCGCGTTTGGACCGCATTCCAGGGAACCGTCAATCATACGCGTAAAATGAACACCTAAAAAAGGAAAATCAGGATCCGGAACCGGATAAATCAAATTCCGGCACAAATGATGTTTTTCCGGACGCACCTCATAGTATTCACCCCGGAACGGAATAATTTTGGAATCCGGATTTTGAGTCATGGCAGTGATTTTATCGGAATACAGACCGGCGCAATTTATCACATACTTACCCTCAAATTCACCACGTTCAGTTTCCACAAGCATGCGTTGAGCCGTCTGACGAATTGCAGTCACCTTTGCTGAACAAACAATCTCGTTTCCGTTCTGCTCACGTATATGTGCCGCAAATCGTTCACAAACTTTTCCGAAATTCACAATTCCCGCTTCCGGAACGTGCACTGCTTGTATTCCCGCGACATGCGGCTCGAGTTCGTGCAGCTTTTCTGCGTCTATCATTTTGCAGCGCACACCGTTCATTCGCCCCCGTTGATAAATAGTTTCAAGTGCCGGCAACTCATCTTCGGAAACCGCAACTATTACTTTTCCGCAAATCTCAAAATCGATTCCCTCTTCCCTGCAAAACGCTTCCATTCTGGATTTTCCTTCACGACAGTTTAGTGCCTTGAGGGAGCCCGGTTTGTAGTAAATTCCGGTGTGCAAAACTCCCGAGTTGTGTCCGGTTTGGTGAATTGCCAGGTGGGGTTCTTTTTCCAGCAGGGTTATTTTCAGGCGGGGATAATCCATGGTGAATTGGTATGCAGTGGCAAGTCCTACAATTCCACCTCCGATTATTATAATGTCGGTTTGCTGCATTATTGTTTGGTTCTTTACCTCATTGTATCAAAAGCACAACCAACTCTTTGCAGCCGTGAACTCCATAAACGAGAGTTTGCTCAATATCAGCTGTTTTGGAAGGTCCGGAAATAAGTAGCGCGTTTGGGGGCATTCCGGAATTCCATTTCTCTGTCGTCATGGCTTCCCAGAAAGTGTTGTGAATCGTGTCAGCATGAAGCAAGGCAATATGAATCGGCGGAATCAGGGACATCAACCGGGGTTCATCCGGAGTCGGCCAAAGGATCAGCGAGCCGGTTTCCGCAATGCCGCCGCGTGTTGTCGTGATAGCCGCGTCAATTCCAAACAGTAAATCTTTTGTTTCCTCAATCGGTTGTTCATAATCCACCAGTTCTGGCATTGTATCAGGCGTGCGTTGACACATTTCCCGGAGATGTTGGCCCAATTCGGTTTTGCTTCCGTAAAGGAGCTGGCCAATTTCCTTTTCTTGAACAACTGAACAAAGCGAACTGCCCCAGGTATTTTCAGTACAAATTCTTACTTCTGTGTGAACTGCCTCCATCATGCTTTTTAGCTGTACCACTTTTTCTGCCTGTGTCCAGCTTTTACGTTCCATCACAGAAACATTCCGTGGATATTTTTCCGGAACGCCGGGAAATCTACGTAAACTTGACAGAATTTTTTCTCGTGCAGCTGCAGAATTATTCATCCCTCAATCCCTCTTCCCGTACAAGTTGATGTAAATTTTTTTTGGCAAAACGCGGCTTTGAGCGCACAGAAGTCCATTTCCTGAGAATCGGAAGCCAGCCCGGAGTAAAATTTCCCATTTTAGCAATACCATAACTTTTTAAGCGATAGATTTCCGGATTGGCAAAAACCATGGCCCAACCTTTCCAAACCAACCTTTCTGTTTTTGCTTTTATTCCGCCGGATTCAGCTAGTGAAATTTTTCGTTTGCTTTCCACTTTATCGTGACGCAATCGCAGCAGAATATCTGTGATCGGAATTTTCACAGGACAAACCTCTACACAAGCTCCGCACAAACTTGACGCATCCGCCAAATGTCCAGCTTCGTGCAGGCCTTTCATTTGCGGCGTGAGAATTTTTCCGATGGGACCGGGATAGGTGGTGTTGTATGCATGACCACCGATGCGTGAATAAACCGGACAGTGATTCATGCAGGCTCCGCAGCGGATGCAAAGTAAGGTTTCCTGCAACAATTCGTCGGAATGCATCCGGGAACGTCCGTTATCCAGTAAAATCAAATGCACTTCTTGCGGCCCGTCTTTTTCACCTGATCTGCGTGGGGAAGTGATCATGTTGAAATATGTTGTGATGGCTTGTCCGGTCGCCGAGCGTGTCAATAAACTCAGCAACGGCGGCACATCTTCAAGTCGCTCAATAACTTTTTCTATACCCATCACTGCCACATGAACGGGCGGCAAAGTAGTGCAAAACCTTCCGTTGCCCTCATTTTCCACCAGACAAAGGGTTCCTGTTTCCGCCACGGCAAAGTTGACTCCGGAAACACCCATATCCGCATCATAAAATTTCTGCCGCAGGACTTTCCGGGCAATGGCGGTCATTTCCTCTGCACTCTCAGCAAGTGTTCCCGAATCCACTTTATCGTGAAACATCTGAGAAATTTGTTTCTTATTTTTATGAATTGCAGGCATTATGATATGCGAAGGCAGCTCATGATCTACCTGAATAATGTATTCACCCAAGTCTGCTTCCAACGCCTCAATGCCATGTTGTTCCAGAAAATGGTTCAACTCCATTTCCTCGGAAACCATTGACTTGCCCTTTACCACGCCTTTAACACCATGCCGTTGCGCAATTTCCAGCACTAAAGCATTTGCCTCATCTATGCTTTCCGCCCAATGAACCTGAATTCCGTTTTTAGTGCAGTTTACTTCCATCTGCTCAAGTAATTCCGGAAGCTTCCGCAAAGTATTTGCGCGCACCGAACGGCCCAATTCCCTGAGCTGCTGCCATTCATCGACATCCGCAAAAACTGCTTGCCGCTTTTCCATTAAACCGTTCATTGCCCGTTTAAAATTACCGCGCAACTGTGGGTCATTAAGTGCAGAAAAAGTGTCACGCTGAAAAGATTCAGGGGAAAGTTGCTTTTTATTCATTTAACATTCCCGCAATTATTTTTTCAACACAGCTTCTTGAAGCCGATATAATTCAGTATAATCTATGTTTCCCATTTCAACTCATCAATCAAAAGCGGCTTACCTAAAAAATAAACTCTATGGTGATTTTAAAGATGTTCACGGTAAACGAAATTATCAACGTTTTCTTGCCAAAGTCAAACCATCCGCGAGGGGCAGCAAACTGAGGTCAATACGTTCGTCCTGGTACAAAAATGTGTTGAACGCCCTGAGCGCGTCGGTGGCGGCATCATGATGTTCGGGATCAGCAGGCAAGCCACTCCAAAGCACATTGTCCACAAGCAGTAAACCTCCAGGCCGCAGCAATTGCAGAATGCGCTCGTAGTACAGTAAATAACTCTCTTTGTCCGCGTCAATAAATGCCATGTCAAATGTTTCGGCAGCATGTTCTTGCTCCAACAAATGATCCAGTGTTTCCAACGCAGGTGCTAACCGCAAATCGACTTTATGAGCGACCCCCGCTTTTTTCCAATAACGCCGGGCAATGGCGGTGTATTCTTCGCTGACGTCACAAGCCACGATGCGTCCGGTTTCGGGTAAAGCCAGAGCCACCGCTAACGAACTATAACCGGTAAACACGCCGACCTCGACTACAGTTTTCGCGCCAATCAAGCGGGCAAGCATCTGCATAAACTGCCCTTGTTCCGGAGCAATTTGCATGTTCGCGTGCGGATGTGATGCGGTTTCTTCCCGTAATTCCCGCAAAACCCCGGCTTCCCGCAAAGATACCGAGAGCAAATAATCATAGACAGATTCAGTTATGTTCAAAGTGGTTCTGGACATTGACACACCTAATTAAGGAAATGGCTTTCAGCGCCACCCCGCTATGATTCCTAATTTGCCAGCAAATCCGTCACTGCCCCCAGCGAGGCAGAGCTGACAGTTTTTACATATTTTGCCAGCACTCCGCGGGTGTAACGTGGTTCCGGACGTGTCCAGTTTGCTTGACGTTTTTTAACTTCATTTTCCGGAACATCCAAATCAATTTTTCGATTCAGAATATCGATGGTAATGGAGTCGCCATTTTCAACAATTGCCAGCAAACCGCCCTCGTGCGCTTCCGGAGTGATGTGACCAATCACGAAACCATGTGAGCCTCCGGAAAAACGTCCATCGGTGATTAGGGCAACATCCTGTCCCAGACCGCGACCCATGATGGCGGAGGTTGGTGAAAGCATTTCACGCATTCCCGGACCGCCTTTGGGACCTTCGTAGCGAATTACAATCACATCGCCTTTAACTACCGTTCCATCCAAAATGCGGTCCAGTGCTTCTTCTTCAGAATTATAAACACGTGCCGTTCCTTTGAAAAATTCACCTTCTTTTCCGGAAATTTTTGCAACCGCGCCTTCGGATGCGAGATTGCCACGGAGAATAACAAGGTGTCCGGTTTTTTTGATGGGATCATTCAGTGAATGCACGATGTTCTGCCCTTCCATATAAGGGGCAACCCCTTCCAAATTTTCAGCTAAGGTTTTTCCGGTAACAGTCAGACAGTCCCCATGAAGCAAGCCTGCATCGAGCAGCATTTTCATCAACGGCGGTAATCCGCCAATTTTGACAAAATTACTCATCATATATTTTCCGCTTGGTTTCAAATCCGCCAGCACCGGAGATTTTTCGCCTACTCTCAAAAAATCGTCGAGTTCCAGTTTGACGTTTGCAGCATGTGCCATAGCCAGCAAATGTAAAACCGCGTTTGTTGATCCGCCAAGAGCCATGACCACCGTGATCGCGTTTTCAAAGGCTTCGCGGGTCAGGATGTCTTGTGGACAAAGGTTGGCTTCAATCAAACGCAAAACCGCTTCTCCTGCTTCCACGCAATCCTTTACTTTGTCTTGGGAAACCGCCTCTTGCGCGGAACTGTTCGGCAAACTCATACCAAGTGCTTCAATGGCGGAAGCCATTGTGTTTGCGGTGTACATTCCACCGCATGATCCTGCACCCGGAATGGCACAGGATTCGACTTCTTCCAGTTCGCTTTGTGTAATCGATCCCGCAGCTTCTTTTCCAACGGCTTCAAAAATTGAAATAATATCCACGTCCTGACCTTTATGTTTTCCCGGTAGAATAGTGCCGCCGTACACAAAAACTGCCGGACGATTCAGCCGTGCAATTGCAATTAAACAGCCGGGCATATTTTTGTCACAACCGCCAATCGCGACCAGACCATCGTAACTTTGACAACCGACCACGGTTTCAATAGAATCGGCAATCACTTCACGTGAAACCAGAGAATATTTCATACCCTCGGTTCCCATTGATATACCGTCTGAAACTGTAATAGTGCCGAAAATCAAAGGCATTCCTTTAGCTTTACGTACACCTCTAGCGGCATGTTCTGCTAATTCGTTTATGTGCATATTGCATGGAGTGACTGTCGCCCAAGTGGACGCGATTCCTATCTGCGATTTCTGGAAATCACCTTTTTTGAAGCCGACACCGTAAAGCATCCCCCTGCTGGCTGCACGTGCATTGGTCTCAGTAACAAGTTTTGAGTAGCGGCGGTGTCCACTTTCTCCGGATTTGGTTTTATCATTCATGTGGTTCCATTTCTGGTTTATTTTCGGAAAGTATTACAACTGCTTTTCAGCATAAAATGTAATTTTGTAGAATTAGATAAGTTTAACATATCATCTGTTTTACCGCATCACATAAAGGAACACAATAGTTCCAGTACAAAAAATTACCGGAAACAGATAAATTAGGAGGCAGATTATTTTACTTCAGAAAAATCAAGCAAAACCGATAACGGAGCATTAACCGGAAAGATCCCACTGACATTGAGGGTTACAGGTACAACCTCAACTAAGAAATCCTGCAGCGAAGACGACATCTCAAGTGCAAAGCGGTGGGAAATTGCCATCAAAAAAAGGTAAACAAGTCCACGGCAATGCCACATCTGTTCAAGTGTCGTAGTGAAATATGGATCTTCTTCAACATAAATAACAGCATTTTTTCCAGTCAGCAGATGACCGCCAAACATTAATTTGAAAAACACATCCGGATATTCATCCAGCTTGATTTGATGGTTCTGGTCAAAAAATGCCGTACCAATTTGAAAAACACATAACTTATCTTTTTCAATTTCGATGGTCTTTGACTTTTCGGATGGTAGTAAAATCTCAAATGGCAGTCGTGCCTGTATCAGCATACTCCATTCTGCTTTACGATCCAAAACAGCCGGTACATCTTCAGCTGAACGAAAATATATTGATTCCTCGTCCTGTTTATTTTTTGAAACAACTCCCCAGCGCTCAGCGGCTTTGTACTCCTTTCCACGCTGAATCAGTAATTCCAGTGTAAAATTGTGACTTGCCGCAATTACCTGTAAATTTCCACCATGCAGCTGCCGGAAATAATTTGCAAATGTATCTCGATAATCTTCAACTCTTGAACGAAAATACGGTGATGAACATTCCGGAACAGGGCAAAAACTGGCGGAAAGCTTTTTCAGTGGTTCCGCGTAATTAGTACAAAGTCGTTCATAGGCTGAGATGCTTTCTTCCGTATTGTCTTGACTGACTAATTCAAGTACGATTTCCGGTTCAGTTTGGTTTTCCTCAACTGAAAGTTTCTGCGGCGCTGAATTAGTCAGTTTTACAGGATGGATTTTTGATCCGCCGTTTGACTGAAAAATTTCAGCAGCATTTGATTCGCTTGAATCCTCCGGTACCGTTTCCTGCTCTGCACTTAAAGAAATTTGCTCCTTAATCAATTGTTCAATGACACGGAAATCCAGCTTTTCCGCCAATTTTCCGGGAGAAAGCATCTCACTGTTTTCAAACTGAGACGCCAGTTCTGCCAAACGAAATTGCTGAGTTTTGTAATTATTCGGATTTTTTCTAAAGCGTTTTAGCCGATTCAAAAAATAGCGGTTTTTAAGCATAAGATATGCCCGGTAATTTGAAGAAAATAACGTTCGCAGGCGTTCAGTAAAAAATTTATTGCGCAGAGCTTCCGGAGCTCCGGAAACCACAACCATTTTTTCTGCCAGAACATCTTCTTCATACAGGTCATCACGACTGCATTTTAGAACGCGGCTCAGTGCTTCCTCCAAACGGGATTTATAGGATGCCAAAGCGTTTGATTCCCATGAGTTAAAGGTAAATTTTTCCAACTGCTGAATGACCATTAACGAGCGGTAACTTTTTTCAATTCCAGGCAGAACAACTTTCAAGCCTTTGCTGGCATCATAGTTGACAACCAAACGCATTACGGAACGCAAGTCATAAAGTTGAAGGGAATGCATGAAGGCCTGTTGTTCAACTGTTAGATGAGCGTCTGGAACAAATGAATTCGTTTCCGCAAAAAAATGATGAATAGTGTTGGAGAGTCTTGCACCAAATTGCCGCATAATTGCTGAAGAACCTGGCTCCTTCCCCCGCCTGAGCATTTCTGCTTCAATAGACTCAACGTGCGTTTTCCACTCGGATTGTTTCACTTTGGGGAGTTTCGAACTTTTGCAGATTGGATTTAAACAGTTTGAGAGGTTATGTATCCAACAAAAAAAATGGGAATTAAAACCTATTACTTTAACAATGCGGCAATGTCCAGATGGCCTTGCTGTTCTGCGATTATCAGGGCAGTTCTATCCAACAAATCCAGCAATAAAAGATCAGCGTTTGCGTCAATCAGCATTTTGACAGTATCGGTACGGCCTTCCAACGCGGATTCCATCAGTGCAGTACTTCCGCTCTTACTTTGCCAGTTGATATTGGCTCCGTTTTCAATCAACAAGCGCGCAATTTCCGTCCTGCCTTCATTTCCCGCAAGCATCAAAGAACTGACGCCTTCCGCATCAGCAGCATTCACATCGGCTTTCGATGCTACCAATAAACTAACCACACGTTCCCGTCCCTCAAGTGTCGCGAGCATCAGAGCAGTCATTTTTTGATTGTCCGCAATGTTAACTTTTGCACCTGCTTCCAACAGACGTTTTACCACACCGTAACGTCCAAAAGAACTGGCTTCCATCAGGGCGGTACGTCCCACATAGTCGGTTTTATTGACTTGGGAGCCATCAGCCAGCATTTGATTTACGACACTCAAGCGACCTTCAATAGCTGCGCTTATCAATTCATAGAACGGTTCTGAAACTTGCATTTCTGTAGAATCATCCTGAAAATCAACTTCCTCACGGCTACTGCCAAACAAGTTTTCCGGTGTCAGCAAATTGTTTTGAATCTGAACGGTTTCTGACTCTGCACCACGGGAAGTGAGATAATTAACGACTTCCAAATAACCGTTACTGGCAGCTGCTAAAAGCGCAGTAAAACCTTCTTCATTGACCGCATTTATGTCCGCACCTGCGTCGAGAAGCAAGCGCACGATTCCCAAATATCCTTCAAATGCCGCAACAATCAGGGCAGTTTCGCCATAATTTGTTCTAATACTTACATCCGAATTATACTCAAGCAGGAGGCGTACAGCAGATATTTGCCCTTCAAGTGCTGCAAAAATAAGCGGGGTAGAACCATCTTCCATCGTGCTCTTCACATTCGCACCGTGTTCCAGCAATATCCTGGTCATTTCCGTATCACCGTAACGCACGGACAAGCTCAATGGATTCAGTCCCAACCCATCCTTGTCTTCAAGATCAGGAGCGTTTTCCAGCAAGACCAGCGCGGTTGCCCGATTACCGAAAATTACCGCTTGCATCAGCGCATTTCTTCCGGAAACATCTTTTCCTGACAAGTCTGCTCCGGACGTGATCAGCCCTCTCATTTGTGCAGCATTACCTTCTCTGGCAACTCGAAACAAGTCCACTTCATCTCCGGCAAACACCACTGTGCACGCCAAAAAAATTAATAGATACAGATGAATGAGAAAACGCATTTTGGTACTTGGTTTTTATATTTTTTGTTTTTTAATTTTTGTTTGCGGTTAAACCATATTTCATGATAAATCTTTTTTTCTACGTAAAGCAGCGCCAAGTCCGGAATAACGAGAAACTTTGTGCAAAGCCGCAGATTCCAAAACATTTTGCTCACCAAGTATTAGAACAGATTTTTTTGCTCTTGTCAGTGCAGTATAGAGCATTTCGCGGCTCATCAATTCACGTAAGCTTCGTGATTCAGGCTCAGCTTCCCCCTGTTCTTTACTTGAAGCAGGCAAAATCAACGCCAGATGATCATATTCTGACCCCTGGCTTTTGTGAACCGTAATCGCATAAGCAGACTGCAGATGATGCAGTGCATACTCATAAAATGATTTGAACGTTCCGTCAACCGAAAAAACTGCTTTCAATTCCACATTCCCGGAATCCGGATTGAGAAACTTCAAAAATATTCCCTGGTCTCCGTTGAAAAGCTGCAGCAGATAATTATTTTCCGTCACCATCACAGGTTCACCGGGATAGTGTTCCGAAACTAAATGTTTAGTTCCATTTCCCGCGAGCCAGCATTCCCGTATTTTTTGATTGATGGCGACTGCGCCTGTTGGCAAAACTTGAGTTGCCGTTAAAACACGGAATTGCTTTAAATAATTAAACAAATAATCCAGTTGAACAGTAAAGGTTTCCGGGGCATCAGAAGGAAACTCCTGTTGAGTCTCAAACCTAAATTTTTCATCACTCAAATAATTCTCAACCCACCAGCTTGCAAAATCATTGAGTTGTTTCGGTGTATTTGCCTGTTCCAGGAAAAGAACCTTTTCCTGCTCAACTTCTTCAAGATTGTTTAGTTTCTGTATAATTTCATGATTTGGCTCTTTTGCATCAAATAGCAATTCCGGACGAGGATCATGCTCCATTGCTTTGACCGTGTCCGCCACACCAAGAATATTTCGTCCCGCGGAATCCCCGATCTCCTGTCTATAACTTTGAATCAGTCTGACAAGCGGTACCGGATTTTCCGCCACCTCTTCCTGTTGCGGTGAACTCGGATCTGTAGTCAATTCCAGCAGCACTGCACCATTACCGACAGGCGGCAATTGCTGTGCATCGCCCAGAAGAATAATGCGTGAAACTGAAGGCTGATGCGGAAGCTCGGAATTAGCCGCGCGCAACAATGTAGTCATCAACTCCTGATCTATCATCGACCCTTCATCTATTATCAGCAAGTCGTGTTCCAAAGGGTCATATTCGTGATGTTTAAAACTATGCGTATCAGAACGATAACCCAAAAGACGGTGAAGAGTTTTTGCTTCCGCTGCGACCTCCAGCAATTCCTTTTCGAGTGGTAACTGCTTCACGTTCTCAAGCGAGCCTAAACTATTGACAACCGATTCTGACATACGTTTTGCCGCTCTTCCCGTAGGAGCGGCCAGTGCGGGCCGTTCTGCCAGACCAAGCCTTTTAAGCACCCTGAGCAGAGTGACAGCAACCGAAGTTTTACCTGTTCCCGGCCCGCCGGTGATTATCAGAAAAGACTTGGAAATTGCCAGCAATATCGCCTCTTTTTGTTCTGCTGCCAGTTTAAGATCGTTTCCTCCGAAACGCACCGGGTTATCTACAAGCACAGTTTGGAGCACATTTTCCACAAGCGAATTTTCCGGCATATCCAGTTTCATTTTTATTCTTTGCTGCAACAGTGAAAGCAAGCGGGATTCGCGCAGCCAATTTTTGCTAAAATAGAGCAGAGAATTATTTGCAGTAAAAATTGATTTTTCGGCAGGAAGAACATCGGAATCTGTTTCAGTTCCGAAACTTGTCAACAGCCATGTTTGCCAGTCATCCGGCGAAAGCTGCTTTGCGGAAAATCCGGAATTGAGTAGCATCGTATAAATTTGAGACTGCAATACTTTCCATGGAAGACAGGTGCTTCCGGAAATGACTGCCTTGCGCATCAAAAGCATTCCGGATAACAAAACATGAAAACACTGGCTTTCCGCATCGTTTTTTTTTGTTCTGCCGGATTCTGCCCAGTTCAAAAAATCCAGGGCCTGGAAAAAATATTCACTGCCAAGCTGAATTTCAAAAAACTGCTGCCTCATCCTCTGGAGTGATTCGGTCAAAGTGAATTCCGCAATTTGTTTTATGAGTGATGCGTCTGTTAATTCCTCAGCAAAACGGGAACGGACAGTCCCTGCGGTTGTCCAGCCATCCGGAATTTTCGTGGTAATTGGTGGTTCTGGAATAGCTGTCGAACTGGACATTTTAGCTCTTACAAGTTAGACTTAAACGAGATATTTGGAGGATGAAGTGAGAATCAATTTTAGTTGGCTTTAATTCAAACTCCACTTTTTTTGGAATAAATTCCTTTTTGCAATACCATGACACCCATTCAGAAATGAAAAAGTCTTCTCCAAATCATGCCACGAGCTGGTTAGAAGTCAAGCGTCCAATTGTCTGTCTCGCGCCTATGGATGGAGTGACTAATTCTGCTTACCGTCAAATTGTACGAAGTTTAAGCAAAGATGTCATTCTTTTCAGCGAGTTTACCAGCGTTGATGGACTGGTTCGCAGTGAACATGTACGTTTGCGTTTGGACTATGAACCGTGCGAACATCCGTTTTTCATGCAGCTTTTCGGTAATTCTCCGGAAATCTTCGCAGAAGCTTGCCGAATGGTGGAAGACCGCGGAATTTGGGGAGTCGATATCAACATGGGTTGTCCCGCAAAAAAAATTGTCCATTCTCAGCACGGCAGCGCATTGATGCAGAATCCTGATGCCGCCTGCAGGATTGTTGAAGCAATACGTAAAGCATGTTCCCTGGAAGTTTCCGTTAAAACACGATTGGGATGGAAAGACGAAAAAAATCTGATCAGCTTTGCCAAAGCCCTCGAATCGGCAGGAGCATCAATGCTCACCATACACGGTCGAACCTACAATCAGGCATTCAAAGGTGAATCTGATTGGCAGCCGATTTACGAACTGAAACGTCACCTTACAATTCCTGTTATCGGCAACGGAGATATCCGGAATTTCAACCATGGTCTTGAGCATCTGGGTAATCTTGACGGTTTTATGATTGGACGTGCCGCAATCGGTAATCCGTGGTGCTTTCAGGATCGGCGAAAATATCCAGAGCCTACTCATCATGAACGCATCGAAATTGCGCTGGAACATTTACATTTGTACAGACGTTTCAAACGGGAAATAGTGGCGGTTAGAGAATTCCGGAAGTATCTGGGTAATTATGTCAGTGGTTTCAGAAACGCGAAAGAATGGCGCAGCCGTTTGATGCAATGTAACGATGAAAAAACTTTCGTGGAATGTATGCAGGAAATCAAGCAGCTCGAACCTCCTCTTGCTTTGGCCGGTTAATTCCGGCAGTGCTTTCACGGGAATGACAACTTGTTAAGACTGCATCACTGTTTAAATTAAAATTGACTTCCATCTCTATTCAAGGCACCATTGAAGTGTTCGTTTGTCTTATTTCCTTCCAGACAAACGCCCGAAATCAAGGCACCCGTAGCTCAGCTGGATAGAGCATCAGTTTGCGGTACTGAGGGTCGCAGGTTCGACTCCTGCCGGGTGCGCCAGCAGTTTGCTGATGAACCGTTGTGTCTATACGTTCGGAGCATAATCAAGTTCAATCCAATAGGGTTGATGGTCTGACCCTTGAGCAGTTTTATCAATCCATGCTCCGAGAACACGTTTCTGCATCGACTGATCAACGAAGGTATAGTCAATGCGCATCCCTTTATCCTCAATCACAGAAGAATCAGCAGAATAGGTTACTCCTTCATCTTCGTCATGTCCAGTCGCAACCCAAGTATCAATAAATTCCTCTTTGGAGGAAATTCGGCCCAGATCACCATCTCTAGGCCCCACCAGATAATCGTATTCCGGGTCTTTGCTTTCCAAGTTGAAATCTCCCAGCAAAACAAATGATTCCGGCATCGGAGGCGGGGTTGCATCTTCTTCCCATAAATTATGCGCATGATGTTCCCATAAATTATGCGCAAGTTCACCAGTCCAAGCACCGCCCTCAGCAGGCGCACGGCGAATAGTTTCGCGAATGGAGGCGATTTGCGCCACACGATCCAGCTGCGAACGCGCACCCAAATGAGCATTATAGATTCGTAAAGCACCATCCTGCCGTAACTTTACAACTCCCTCGAAAACCCCAACAACCATATTATGACGCTGACGCAGAGCCGATTTTGGCAAAGGAAAAAGTCTGGTTGACAAGATTGGTGTTTTAGATAAAATCATATTTCCGAACTGTCTGCGAACATTTTTGATACTACCGTCGGGCTGAGAACTACTTGCGTCAACATCAAAGTAAGGGCCATAAACCCAATAGTATTTATTTAAAATTTGTCCCAGTTGTGCCGCTTGATCAATGTTACCGCTACGTTGCCAATGGCGCTCGACTTCCTGCAAAGCGATGATATCGGCTCCGTCCACTTCGGCGGCGACTCTTTCCAGATCGAAACGACCGTCTTTGCCCAGTCCAAACTGGATATTATAGGTGACGATTTTCATGGAATCCTTTTTAAGACGGCAACCTAACACTACCGAATTTAGTCTCGGCCCAGCGGGCAAGACGCAAAACCGGATAACAGTAGGCGAAATACAAAAGCGCGGTCAGGCCGTAAATCATCATCATTTCTTTGGGATGGCGTTGTGTGGCGTGTTCTCCGGCACGCACCAATTCGGCAATGCCGATGACCGAGACAATCGACGTGCCTTTGATGATGATGACATAAACACCGCCCATCGGCGGAATCATGAGTTTTACGGCTTGCGGCAACACCACAAACCACATGGACTGGAGAGCCGTCATACCGGTTGAACGCGCCGCTTCGCTTTGGCCACGCGGGACCGCCTGAATCGCGCTACGGACGATTTCTGCAACATAAGTCGAGGTGTACAGACTCAGTGCGATGACAGCCGCCGGAAAGGCTTCTAACTGCAACCACGAAATTCCTGTCAGCGGTAGCATGAAATAAACCAGATAAAGGTGAATTAGAAACGGTGTTCCCCGAAGTGCATGAATAAACGCTCCCAGCGGATAGGAAATCACCGCATAATCAAGGGTTCGTAACATCCCCACAACGACCCCAAGCAAGCTACCAAAAAAAATAGTGAATAAAGAAATCTTGACGGTCATCCAAAGACCATCCAAGAGAAAAGGCATAGTTGACAGAATGATGTTATTCATGAGTTGCTCCTAATCTCCGGACCCACCAAAATGACGTTGAGCGTAAACCGTTAGCCATAACATGACGGTATAGATAAACAAGTAACAAACGGCGACGGTCAAGAACCCCTCGTTCGGCATCAGTCGTTCGTTGAGGATGACAAGGCCCGCACCAAACAACTCGAAAACACCGATAAAACTGACTAAGGAACTGTCTTTGATGAGAACGGCAGTCTGCCCCAGCAAAGGTGGTGCGACACGGGCGAAGGCTTGCGGCAAGACCACATAACGCATCCGTTTAACATAGTTCATTCCGACGGACATGGCTCCCTCAATCTGTCCGCGTGAAATGGATTCAATACCGGCGCGGATGATCTCGCTCATGTAAGCTCCGGCGTTGAGGCCCAGCGCAATGATGCCTCCTTCGAGTTCGTCCAAACGGCGGCCAAGCAGAGGCAACGCAGGCAAGGTGAAATAGATCAGATAGATTTGAATCAGTAGCGGCGTGGAGCGGATTGCCTGAATGTAAGCGGCAGCAAATCGCCAAAGTAAGGGATTAGATGACATCCGCATGATGGCAACGATTGTGCCTACGGAAAGTGAAATTCCTAAAGCGAGCAAAGAAATCCAGGCTGTTGAGCCGAGTCCACGGGCGAACTCCGGCAGGTATTGGGCAACCACCCGATAATTATAAAAATCAAGAATCCAGTCCATGCTCCCAATACGTCTCAATAAGCTGACGGCTAAGAAAAAAGGGTTCTGCTGTAACAGCAGAACCCTCGAAAATAATCACAATATGGAAACCGCGATTTAGTGGTCTTTTTTCCAAACAGGACCGCGCATCCAATAATCGGCCAATTTTTCCAAACGGCCATCGTTGCGGATCAACATGAAATAATTATCCATCCAGCGTAACAAATGATGCTCGTCTGGACGGGTGGCGAAACTCAGAGGCCAACGTTTCGGCGCACCGTCAAGGATTTTGAAATCCGTGTATTCTACCATATAACCGGCAGCTGAAGCAATGTCGTTGATTCCGGCATCGGCGCGGTCTGCGGCAACAGCTTGAGCAACTGCCGGGCCGCCGCCGGCGAACTCTTTGATGGTCGTATCAGGACAGAGTTTTTTCAACAAACCGACATTGCTACTCCCTTGAACTACACCGATGGAGAACCCCTTCTTACAGGCATCCTGCCATTTTTGGAACGGCTGTTTCTTTTTAGAATACAGCACCACATCGCTGTATAAATACGGCTCGGTGAAACTCAAAACCAACGTGCGCTTGGCATTGGGTGTCATGTCTGCGGCCAGAAAATCGGCCTTTCCCGAATTGACGGCAGGGATCAAGCCCTTCCAATCATAATCGAGAAGTTTGAGTTCGACTCCCATGTCTTTGGCCATCATCTTAACCACCTCAATGGCGAACCCGGTGCGTTCGCCGTTTTTATCGACAAAGCTCACGGGCGGTCCTTGTGTCTGAACAGCAACACGCAATTCGCCCCGCTTGACGATGTCGTTTAAGACATCAGCAGATGCGGACTGAGACAGCACACTTAATCCGAGCGCACATAAACCCAATCCTAACAATTTGCTGATTTTTTTTACTCTTCTCATCTCACAATCTCCTAATTGATTGTTAACAGAGTCACTCCAAAGATAGCTGATAACTATTTTGTCACCTTAATACAGGAGTGTGTCTGACATTATTACCAGACTGTTTAGAATTATATACCAAAAATATTTCTTGGTCAATACCAAAAATGAATAATTATTAAATAATCTGACTTAGAAACAATTTTGTCCGTTCAAGTTGCGGATTATCGAAGACGGATTCCGGAGTTCCTTCTTCAATAATTTGGCCTTCGTCCATGAAAGTTACTCGGTCAGCGGCCTCACGGGCGAAACCCATTTCGTGGGTTACAACAATCATAGTTGTTCCATCGGCAGCCAACTCCTTCATTAAGTCCAGAACACCGCCAACCGTTTCCGGATCAAGAGCCGATGTTACCTCATCGAACAGCATGACTTTGGGGGACATGGCCAGTGAGCGGGCTATGGCTACACGCTGTTGCTGTCCTCCGGAAAGTTCGCTGGGGTAGCTGTCTCCCTTTTCGCCGATACCGACTCGGTCAAGCAATCGTTGTCCGACCTTTTCGGCTTCACTCTGTGAGCGTTTAAGCACAACCATTTGCGGCATAGTAATGTTCTCCAATGCCGTTTTATGTTGGAACAAATTAAAGTGCTGAAATACCATGCCCACACCTTGACGCAACCGGTTGAGGTCCGTTTTGGGGTCGGTCAATTCTACACCGTCAATGATTATAGAACCACTGTCAATTGGCTCCAAGCCGTTGAGTGCCCGCAGAAAAGTACTTTTGCCCGAACCACTCGGTCCGATGACCACGAGCACCTCACCTTTGTCAACTTGGTTGCTAACATTTTTTAGTGCGTGCACCGGTTTCTGTTTGGAAACTTTGAAAGTTTTGCAGACATCTTTGACCACCACAATCGGAGTTTTATTCGGCATTTTTACTTCCTCGTTTAGCACTATTTGTTTTGTTTTTTCCAGGACTTCCAGTCATTGAAACGCAAATATCAATGGCATCATGCCGCCAGAATTCTTGATCAAATTCAACCGCCTCATTGAACTGATCGAGAATAGCCCGCGACAAATAAAGACTTGGTGTTCCGACAGCGACCCCAAGTGCTTTGGCCGGAACATCCGCTAAGGCCGTCGAACGCATACTGATCTGCGAGCGATGCTCAATAATGCCGTATTTATCTGCAAGCAAATCTGTCAATGACTGGTCCAACGGATAATCCAAAAGACCCGGACAACGCTCCGCCTTGATATGAATTTGTTCCACCAACACTGCCCTTTCATCGACAGTCCGCAAACGGTTGATGATAAAAATAGGCGCACTGATTGCACAATCCAAAAGGGTGCTGATCCACTCCGAAGCCGCAATTTGTTGTTTGAACAAAACCGTTGTGTCGGCCACTCGTCCTTGCTCTGCGATACTTTCGGTAAAGCTGGCGTTCGTGGTAGGATCATAATGGACTCTTGGAGGAGAGACAAACCATCCGCGCCTTTCCTCGCGAAAGATCAATCCTTCTGCCTCCATCCGTAGCAGTGCCTGACGTACCGTGACCCGGCTAATGTCAAATTCTTCAGCCAAAGCCCGTTCCGGCGGAAGCTGACTTCCTGGAGCCAGAGTTTCCGCTTCAATCAGTGTTGCAAAATGATCTCGGAAATGGATATGGTACGGAATTCTGCGTTTCCATGACTTCCGGTTTTCATTTGGTATTGACCAATGAATCGTTTGTGGTATAGTCCAAGTAGTCTTTTTCATAAAACGATTCTATATTGAACTGCACTTTATGTCAATAGGAATTGTGAATGTTCACCCAAATTCCATGTAACAACGAAACCTCAATAAATTCATGAATCACTTTGTACTCACTTTAATCGGCAACGCAAAATCGGCTCCCATCGAATCGATTCATCTTGCAAAAATTTATCGAAATTTTGCAACAATCTTGAAGACCGACTGGTTGGCAGAAAATGAGGCTTGTGACATTTTCCTCAAAACCATGCTTTCCACCACAAACATTGCCGAAAAAGCGAGAGATGCTTTATCCGGAACGAAAATTGACACAGTGTGTACTCCCATCAATGGACGGCGCAAAAAAATTCTTATTTCTGACATGGACTCCACAATCATCAATCAAGAATGTATTGATGAATTGGGCGATGCCGTTGGCCTTGGTTCAGAAATTAAAGAAATCACCGCCTCCCTCGTGCGTGGCGAAGTTAGTGTTGCTGATGCCATGCGCAAACGTTTGGCAATGCTGAAAGGTATGGAGTACCACTTACTTGAAAGCGTCTATAATAAACGAATTTCTTTGAAACCCGGAGCACAGACACTTGTTCAAACCATGCGTCATCACGGAGCTTTTTGCACCCTCGTTTCCGGCGGATTTACTTTTTTTACCCGCCGCATCGCCGAACGTATCGGGTTTCACCACCATCAAGGAAACGAGTTGGTGTTTGAAGGCGGAAAACTGACGGGGAAAATCCCTGAACCGCTCCTTGGGCGATCTGCCAAACTGAATACTTTGACAAGTTTGTGTGCTGAAAAAGGGCTCCAGCCTTCTGATGTTCTTGCTGTTGGTGATGGTGCCAACGACATTGAAATGATTAAAGGGGCCGGACTCGGCGTTGCCTTCCATAATTCTAACAGTCTGAAAAAATATGCAAATGCTTGCATCAATCACGGCGATTTGACCGCCCTTTTGTATATCCAGGGTTTCCGCAAGTCGGAGTTCGTGCTTTCCTGAAACTTTAAAAATATAACAACTCAGTACGTTGAAGAAAAACTTCACAGATGCCAAATAGCCCCCACCGTACAAAAGCTCGTCAAATAAATACTACGGATTTAAGTCTCCGCTAAATCAATATAGTGGACCCCATAAATGAGACAGTGTGTTAAGGTGTATTTTCGGCAATCCTTGCGTTTCCTTGGAACAGCGTACGGGGCTAACGTTCATAGTTTGAGGTTAAAGGGGAAAGGGGAAAGGGGGCCTTACGCAACAAAAAATCCTATTTTAAAACATTTCTTGACGAATGACGGCACTCGTCATATCATGAAAGAATGATTCATAATTTCAAATGCATAAATACAGAAAAGTTGTTTCACGATCTGAATGTCAAAAGATTCAGAAGCATTTCCCGAAACGCCAGAATCAAGCTGGAGGTTCTGAATGCGGCTGTTTCTATAGTCAGTTTGCGTGTTCCTCATTGTAAGTAATGTGCTTTGTTGCCTGAAAACTGAATGTTGGCAAGTCCCGGGTGCGCCAGCAGTATTAAATTCAAATCATTAATCTTATGGAGAAAAATGTCATCAATATTAAAATACGGTATGAAGCGTGTTGTACCTTTTTCCTATGAAGAAGCAGTCGAAAAAATCACCACCGCACTCTCAGAACAGGGTTTTGGCATACTTACAGAAATCGATGTTAAAGCAACATTGAAATAGAAAATTGATCAGGATTTCACAAAATATGTGATCCTCGGCGCCTGCAATCCGGGACTTGCTTTTCAAGTTTTATCTGAGGAAATAGATATCGGTTTGCTGCTGCCCTGCAACGTTGTTGTTTACGAAGATCCGAAAACTGGAGAAACTGTTTTGGGTATCATCGATCCGGAAATGATGGTGCAGGCAACCGGAAGAACCGATTTAGATGATTTTGCTAAAAGTGTACGGGAAAAACTGCAAAGCGCACTCGATTCAGTTTGAGCTTAAGTAGCAGGTCCGGATGAGAAAAGTTTGCTTTTCGTTGATCCTGTGTTACACTCGCTTTTGCAACTTGAGTGACTTAAATAACAGCAAAACTAAATTCTATTTCAGGTGAGCGGCTTCAACGATGGCAAAAGTGATTACATTCGCAAGCCAAAAAGGCGGGGTGGGAAAAACTACATCAGCCGTACATCTGGCAACCGCCTTTGCACTTGGAGGTTATAAGACGCTCCTGGTGGACCTTGATCCACAAGGCTCAGTTCATCACTCTCTGGGCGTAGAAAATCCTGCCGGTTTGGGCATACGTGAAGTTTTTTGTACGCCCAATATTTCGCTCCAAGAAATTATAAACACCGGCAAGCACCAAAATCTTGACCTCCTGCTTTCAAATATTCAAGACCTGCTGACAGAACAAACTGTCAACAAAATTGCCGCCGATTATTACCATGTAGCGCAGTGGATCGAGCAGAATGCCGCGGGTATCTATGACTTTATTATTATGGACGCACCTGCTTCCACAAGCTCCCTCAGCATTAATGCGATGCTTGCGGCAGACCTCATTATCGTTCCGCTTGAATGTGAAACTTTAGCCATAAAATCTCTAAAACGCTTTTTGCAGGCCTTTAAGGACTTGCAAAGAACAATTGAACCGAGACTGCGTCTTGCAGGCATTTTACTGACCATGTATGATGATGAAATTCTGTCCCACCGTCAAGTTTGCAAACAGATTTGCCAGACGCTGGGAGACTCTGTTTTTGAAACAATTATTCCAAATTGTCCATATATTCTTGAAGCCAGTAATTTAGGTATTGATGTTATTCAGCGCCACTTGAATTCAGCAGGCGCAACCGGATACATCCGTCTCGCAAATGAATTGCTGGACCGGTTTCTTTTGTCCAGGGCCGGAGAGCTGAGTTAGCGAAAACGAAAGAAAATATTTCCAACAATCAACAATGTCAGACAAACCGCATTATCGAAAACTTCTGCTGTTTTTGCTTTTTGCGGAATTGATTTTCTTCTCAGCACCGCTTGTTGCAGGTGATGCCGATGATAAAGAGCATAACATTGAACCGTTGCTGGCAAAGGTTTACAGTCAGGAAGATGTTTCGAAATGGTGGGTCAGTGAAAAACTGGATGGAGTACGCGCGATTTGGAATGGCGAAAAACTTCATTTTCGCAGCGGGAATTTAATTCATGCTCCGCTCTGGTTTACCGCAAATTTTCCTGATCTGCCGATGGATGGCGAACTTTGGGTGGGACGCGGGACTTTTGACAGACTTTCCGGAATCGTCCGCAAAAAGATTCCTGTTGATAATGAATGGAAACAAGTGCGCTACATGTTATTTGAGCTTCCGGACCATTCCGGCACTTTCACCGCTAGAGTTCAAAAAATGATAAAATTGACAACGTCCGTAAAAATACCCTGGCTGAAGGTAATTCCGCAAATTCGCCTCAAGTCGGAAGAGGAACTGCTGAAGATGCTGGATGATGTTGTAAAAAAGGGAGGTGAAGGTTTGATGCTGCATCGGGCCGATTCGCTTTATCACAGCGGCAGAAGTGATGACCTGCTTAAACTGAAACCATGGCAGGATGCTGAAGCTACTGTAATTGAAATCCTGCCAGGCAAAGGTAAATTCAGTGGAATGATGGGCTCATTACTGGTTAAAGACCAAAGCGGTCACATCTTTCGCATAGGAACAGGTTTCAGTAACGACGAGCGTCGAAGTCCGCCCCCGGTTGGTTCCGTTATTACCTTCAAATTCACTGGAACCACAAAGAAAGGATTGCCGAGATTTGCCAGTTTTTTGAGGATACGCCAACAGTTTTGATGTATTGAATCCCGCCATAAAAAATGAGCCTGATCCGGAGTCATAGTGCAGTATTATGTAATTGGAACATGGGCTGTGCTTGGTCTGATCATGGGCAGTTTTGTCAACGTTTGCCTGGAGCGTTTGCCTCTGCAGTTTGCAGACAAAGAAAAACGTTCACACCTGTTGACATCTCCTGAAACGTCCACTTTCCTGAAACAGTACATCCGGGATCAGACGCTTAGTTTATACAACCCTGCACGTTCTTTTTGCTTTTCATGCGGACATCAGCTGCGCTGGTTTGAAAATATTCCCCTGTTTTCATATTTAATGAGTGGAGGTCATTGCCGAAAATGCAATGCCGCAATCGGCATAAAAACGATTTCGACTGAAGCCCTGCATGGCTTGTGGTATGCGGTGATGGGCTGGTTTTTACAAGGCTGGTTTTTGCCTTTGACATTCAGTATTACCTTTTCATTTTTGTGGATTCTGGGACACTGCTGGAACTGTCAGCAATTACGAAAAACACTGATTTTTGCAGGAGCAATTTTGTTGATTTTAAATTTTGGCGCTTACTCTTATTGATTAGCGAATGAAAAAACTACTGATAATTTTACTCAAAATAGGAGTTGTAGGAAGCATTTTGGTTTATCTTATCCAAAGCGGCCGACTGAATTTCGAAAAATTGATGCTGTTCCGGGATGCTCCGGAAATACTTGCCCTGATGGTTGGAGTACTTGTTTTTGCCGTTGTACCGATGGCGACATTTCGCTGGTGGTTATTGTTACGGGCAATCGGTGTGCCGGTAAATCCTAAACAAACATTCTTACTGACATGGATCGGTAATTTTTTCAACACTACACTTCCGGGAGCAGTTACCGGAGACGTAGTCAAGGGTTACTACGTAATCAAGGCACAACATGAAGAAGGACGTACCAGAGCTTTTATGACGCTGCTGATCGACAGATTTGTAGGATTATTCGGCTTGATTGTGATGGCTTTTTTGGCGCTCGTCTTTAATCTTGAACTAATACTTTCTCATGAAAGTCTTCACTCGCCCGCATGGATGATAACGGTTCTTTTTGGAGGAACAGTTTTATTTTACGCGATAGCGCTTTTTCCATTTAAGGAAGGCCGTGATCCCTTTGTACGGCTCTTTCAGCGTCTGCCTGCAAAAAAGTTTAGCCTCAAAGTTTATTCCGCATTCAAAAGTTATCAGCACCAAAAAACAACTTTAACCATTACCCTCCTGCTGTCAATTGGAATCCACATTTTAATCGCATTGATTTTTTTCCAGGTGACGCGTTTAATGGGAATTAAAGAAATGGAACTGGCCACCCAGTTTTTTCTGATGCCGATCGGCCTGATCACTGTAGCAATTCCATTAGCGCCTGGCGGAATCGGAATAGGGCATGTAGCTTTTGAATCACTTTATCAGCTTGCCGGCTTTTCCGGAGGCGCGGACATTTTCAATCTATTTGTCATTGTCCAACTGGGCGTTTATCTTTTAGGCGGAATACCATATTTTCTTTACAGCAGTGAATATAAAATCCCAAAACATCCGGAAGAAATGCTTGAAGATGAAGTTGAAAATTGAAAAGAATCCTGTATTTTCAGTCATCATTCTGCAAAACCGTCAGATGTTCCTGGACACTTGAAGAGAGGGCGTTTAAATCATAACCTCCTTCGAGCAGACTCATAATTCTTCCTCCGGCAGACTTCTCCGCCAACTGTTTCAGTTCCATTGTCAACTCCCTGAAAGTTCGTTCAGTGAGATTCAGCGAAGCTAAAGGATCATCACGATGTGCGTCAAATCCTGCAGAGATCAAGACAAAGTCCGGATTGTATTCCAACAATTTCGGCTGCACATTGGCATAAAATGTTTGCAAATATTTTTCATCCTCCATTCCGGGAGGAACAGGAACATTGAGGGTAAATCCGGATCCCGCACCACTACCTCGTTCATCCGCAAAACCGGTTCCGGGATAACTGGTACGCGGATCCTGATGCATGCTGACAAAATAAATATCTGCCCGTTCCTCAAAAAAATGCTGCGTGCCGTTTCCATGATGCACATCAAAATCAAAAATCAGCACCCGCTGAAATCCCATTTTTCTGGTCAGAAACTCTGCCGCCAGCGCAATGTTATTAAAAAAACAAAAGCCCATTGCGGTTTCATATTCCGCATGATGTCCCGGCGGACGAACCGCGCAGAACGCGTTATCAATCCTGCGTTCCGCAACCTCCAGCGCCGCGTCCAGCACAGAACCTACTGCGTGTAAAGCCGCGTTATAAGTTTGTGAAGATATAACACAATCCTGTGTATGCAGCATTTTCGCACCGCTCACTGCCGCGGCTTCGACTTCCGAAATCAGTTTTTCCGCGTGCAGCATTTTTATCTCCGCTGTGGTCGCGGCACGCCCCGGTTGCACTTTGAGTTTTTCCATCAAACCACCGGACTCAAGTCTTTCCAGAATTGCTCTCAGACGGTTTGCGTTTTCCGGATGAGAACCTGTGTCGTGTTCGAGGTAAATGGGATTCGTATAAAATCCGGTTTTCATTTTTCTCCGTTTAATTTACTGTAATAATTTTTGTGCTCCAAATCATGACGCATACTAACTCAATCCGGCATCTGCCTTCAAGTCAAAGCTGGTACTTATGTAGTTTTTTATACTTCACGGATTGTGTTTGAGTATGAGTTTGGTTAAAATCGAATCTGGTTAATAAAGATCTCCAGCATGGAAAGCGGTTTTTCAGTTTAAATAAAGCAGTGACAATTTTAGAAATCTATACTTTTCCTGATCCAATTTTAAGACAGAAAACAGAGGCGGTTACAATTTTTAATCACGAGCTTGCTGAAACCACGCAATCCATGTTGGAAACAATGTACGTTTCCGGCGGAATCGGTTTGGCGGCAATTCAGGCAGGACTCCTCAAACAAATAATTGTCATTGATTTAAAAAGCGGCGAGGAAGAAATCAGTTTGCGCGAACCACATGTTTTCATCAATCCTGAAATTGCAAAGGAATCAGGGACAACCGTCTCAGAAGAAGGCTGCTTGAGTGTCATTGAATTCCGCGGTGAAATTGAACGTGCAGAAAAAATAACAGTTGAGTATCAGAATGTCAGAGGCGAAGCCCAAAAAATGGATGCTGAGGATATGATGTCCATTTGTCTGCAGCATGAAATTGACCATTTGAACGGAGTTTTATTCATTGATCACTTGCCGGTGCTAAAACAGAAAATGGTAAAAAAACGGCTGACAAAACTCGCAAAAGCAGAGGCATGATTCCGCGTCATCTTTTTTTTTGCACTATTTTGCTAACGTTCTGGGTTGCCCCTTTTTTTGGCAGCGAAACTGTTTTTGCCGAACAACTAAATTATGCCCACGCTTTTGTAACCACTTCCACGGGAATTGAAATCCCTGTGGAAGTTGCTGACACACAAAAAAAACGGAGTTTAGGACTGGGAAAACGCTCAGGACTGAAAAAAAACTGGGGGATGCTGTTTGTCTTTGCAAAACGAAAAGCACATCGTTTTTGGATGAAAGACATGCAATTCCCTTTGGATATATTATGGATTGATAATTATCGGATTGTACACATTCTGAGGAATGTCCAGATGGTAAAAAAAGGTGAAAAGCCCCCTGTTTTGGTGCCTTCGGAACCGGCTAATTTTGTGCTGGAAATTGAATCAGGACGTGCCTCCAAGCTGGGACTTAAGCCGGGAGATATTTTGAACTATAATTTTTAAACTTGACCGACTTGCCGACAACATAAACCAAACCGCTACAATGACAAAATCACAAACCATTTGCATAGTGGATGACGAGGCAGCAATCCGTGAAACACTTGAGAACGTGCTGTCCGATGAAGGATATCCGGTAATGTCCTGCAAGGATTCTATACACTTTTTTGCAGAATTGGAGCAGCAAACACCGGATTTAGTGCTGTTGGATATCTGGCTTCCCGGCATTGACGGTATGGCGATTCTCAGTAAACTGCGTGAAACCCATCCGGAACTACCGGTAATAATGATGAGCGGACACGCGGGTATTGATGCGGCAGTAAACGCAATTAAACTGGGCGCGGTGGATTTTATGGAAAAACCATTGCGCCTGGAAATACTGCTCGACAAAATTGCAGTTGTACTTTCAAACAAACCTCCGGAGAGAATAAAAGATCTGGCATCAGATACGAGGATGGAAGTTGCCAAGATTATCAATCCAATCATACCTTCCGGAGCAGTGCGGCTCAAGGATTCGGAGCGTCCACAACGCACATTGAAAGGCAATGTTGTTTTGAACGGCAAAGGGCTTTTGACTGGACGCAACACGGGTGTAATTTTAAGTCCGCTTGATCCGAATTCCGGTGTTGTATTTCAAACCCTGGATGATACATCTTTACCTGCGCACATCACGAATATTGAAAATTTTTCCCAATCGGTGAAACAGCAGTCCTTCAGCGCAAATTCTACTGTATTAGCCCGCAAAAATCGGCGGGTGCGCACAGTGGAGCATTTAATGGCATCCCTGCACATGGCTGGAATCACCAATGTTTTGGCAAAAGTCGATGAGGAAATACCAAATGTCGATGGATCAGCCCAGGATTTTAGCGAACTTATCAAAGAGGCCGGTGTGCAGGATCAGGATGTTCCGGCAAAAGAAGCGGTAGTGTTGGCTCCAATACAGGTTGGGCGGAAAAAATTGGCGGAAAAACACCTTTATGTGGAACCGTTTGAAGGCTTTGAGGTCAAGATGCGTATCGATTATTCTGCACCGATCGGTGAGCAAAATTTAACATTTAATCCTGATCAGAATTCATTTGACCTTGATATTGCGCCGGCACGTTCATTCAATACCTTCGAAAATATTGATCTGGCACAAAAAACAGGAACAGTCGGCAGCGGTTATCTGGACTCCCATATCATTTTGCATGACGGAAAAGTGATCAACACGGATTTGCGTTTTCCGGATGAGTTTGTACGACACAAAATTCTGGACCTCATCGGGGACCTTTATTTGCTCGGTTATCCCTTGAGAGGTCGGGTCGTGGCCAACATGACATCACACGGTTACAATCAGGCACTCGTCCAAAAACTCCATGTTGCACTGACGACTTGAAAAAATAGTGTTAACCGAATCGTTCCCTGAACGGAGTCAAAGGGAATTTAAAACTCAAAACTTTTAAAAAATGCGCCATCAAGCTCGATCATACGCACTACAGGCACTTTATCAGGCGGAACTGATTCAAAGTAAAGCCATGAAACACGCAGATCGTTTTTTTGATCAACTTGATACCAGTCCGGAAATAAAAACATTTGCACGGGAATTGGCGGCAGGAACACTCCAGCATCGCAAACACCTTGACCGCTATTTGCGGCGCAATCTTGAACACTGGAAACTGAACCGTCTTTCTACAACAGTCCGGAATATATTACGTCTGGCAGCCTACGAACTTTATCACCACCCGGAATTGTCTCACAGCGTCGTCATCGATGAGGCTGTGGAACTCTGTAAGGATTTTGTGGACGATACTTCACACGGTCTTACAAACCGTGTTTTGCAAAGAGTTTATGACCAAATAACTGAAGAGAGAAAAACCAAAGCTTTGGCAAAAAAAGTAGATGATTCAAAAGACGAAAATTCAAAAGACGAACCGGACAAAACAGAACCTGAACCGGAATCAAAATATAAAAGAAAATCGTCCACCAAAAAAGTCTGAAATCCACCCCGCACCTAAATCGGCAATCCTGAAATGAAAAAATCAAGAGGTTATTTAGGTGCTGGTTGGATTTTAAATTATTTCGCTGTTGTACACTTTAAAATCTAAATCAGTTTACCGCAATTATTCTTCAGCCAACTCCTTCAACTTGTTACCGGTCACCCGGAACATTGTCCATTCATCTAAAGAAGATGCTCCCATTTTCTGATAAAAATTAATTGCGGGTTCATTCCAGTTTAGTACCGACCATTCCAAACGTCCTCCGCCAATTTCCCGCGCACGTTGTGCTGTACGGCGCAGCAATGCTTCTCCTACGCCTTTACCCCGAACGCTTTCACGCACATACAGGTCCTCCAGATAAATTCCGGGACGTCCCAAAAAAGTGGAGAACGTACGAAAATAAAGTGCAAATCCCAAGGTCTGGTTTTTGTTGTAAGCAATTTGCACCTCTGCCGGTGAATTTATGCCAAATAGCGTTATCTTCAGCAACTCTTCAGTTGCAACCACTTCATCAGCAAGGTGCTCATACTCAGCAAGAGCTTTGATCAATACTAATATTTCTGGGACATCATCTTCTTCGGCTTGCCGTATTTCGAAGTCAGTTTTAATTTCTGTCATGGGGGTTCTCATTTAGTAAATTGAAGATTGTCTAATAATTTTTTCATATTTCTCTACCTCTTTTAAATTACCACGTTTGCGGAAACCTTTGGCTAAAATTCCGCATTTTTCAATCAGCATCCGTATCGCTGCGGTTCTGTCTTCCGGACGCAGACTTTCTGTCTTTAATATTTTCTGAATGGACTGCACTCGATAGCGATCAATCCCCCAATCACTTCGTGAAAGTTGATCCGCGTGACCTCCGTGACGAGTCATCAATTTTTCATTCAGCAAGGCAACCGGATGCTGAGCGGTTAAGCGGAGCCAAAGATCGTAGTCCTCACAAACTGGCAGATTTTCATCAAACAAACCATGGACTTCAAACAGTTCGCGACGCAATATCACCGTTGAAGGAGCCATCAAACACAGTGCCAGACTTGGCTGAAAAATCCAACCCTCCTTTTTTTGATGCTTTTTTTTCGGATTGACCCTGACTCCGTTCCTGATCCAAATTTCATCAGTGAAATGAAGCGGACATGCCGGACGCATTTTAGTTTGCGCAATTTGTTTCTGTAATTTGTCCGGATGCCAAAAATCATCTGAATCCAAAAAAGCGATCCACTCGCTGTCGCTGTTTTTGATAGCGGCATTTCGTGCGGCACTGACTCCCCGGTTTTCCGAAAAAACAATCGTCCTGATTTTTCCGGAATAGCGTTCTATAATTTCTGCTGTAGAATCCGTGGAAGCGTCATCCACTACAACCAATTCAAAATCACCAAAAGTCTGATCCAAAACCGACTGAATGGATTTTTCCAACCATTCGGCACGATTCCATGTCGGCAGGATTGCGGTTATTTTCGGCATGGTACAATTTTAAAATACGACCTATTATTTCTTGCTGAAACCGGGATTTCACTTGACATTTTATTGATACCCCCATAAGGTATATAAATCAAATTCAACTTTTTTAGGAGTCACCAATGCATCCAAATCACGATAATCAACTTGTCCGCCTGAAAAAGGTTGAAGGTCAGGTACGCGGAATCCAAACCATGATTGAGGAACGTCGATATTGCATGGACCTGCTTTCGCAAATCAGGGCGGTTACAGGCGCAATGCGGAAAATCGAATCCGGAATTTTAGAAAGTCACCTGCAGCATTGCGTTAATGATGCACTCCACTCGAAAAACTCAAAAGATGCCGCAGTAAAAATTAAAGAAATTACACGGCTCTTTGAAAAAATGAATTAGCTGCTAAGAACTTTCGTGCAGTTTCCTGGTAATTTGAAGAGAGAATAAATACCAAACCAATCCGGCGGCCTGCAGCAAAAACAGTACGCCTAGTGCAGCCTGATAACTTACCGGATCATAACCGCTTTCCGTAGTCGGCCACATTTCGATGATTGCACCGACACCCCATTGTAAAATGAAGGCTCCCATAAAAACCAGCAAATTCAGGAGAGTACTAACTCGTCCGGAAAGCTCTTTGGGAAATATTTGCGCATATCCGGCATAGACAAGAATGCTTGCTGATCCAAAAAATCCCAGCAAAACAACCAGAAGAAAAGGGTTGCCGTTCCATCCATAGGCCATCGCTCCCTGGGAAAACAAAAATAATGACATACCTAATACACCAATTGGAATTGGACGTACATCAAAAATCTGAGAGAGTCTTTCGGCAATAATTCCAAGTGTCAAAAAACCTGCAATAAATGCCAGTATCATTGCAAATAAAAGTTGAGCAGCAGCATCTCCACTGATTCCAGCCACATCCCTCAGCCAGGGTTTCATCCAGAGTCCCTGAATCGCCATATTTGAACCCTGTGAAATTGCGGCTAATGGCGCAATCCTCCAGAAAATTTTACTCCGGAAAACCTGCCACATTTCCTTTATTTGTTTTTTCAGTTCAGGAAGTTGTTCATCTGGCTTTTGATGTTCAGGCAAAAACACCCATAAACAAAGCGCCGAAAAAAATGTAATGACTGCAAACCCCGAGAAAACTCCACGCCAATCCGTAAATGAAAGAGCATTCTGCAAAGGTATTGTTGCTCCAAGTGCTCCCAATCCTCCGGCAACCATCTGCAAACCATTGATCGTCGGCAACCGCTCACTTGAAAACCAAATAACGTAGGCTTTAAAAGCAGCCATCAAACATGCGGAAACTCCTAAACCGATCAGCAGCCTTCCTGCAATTAATCCCGAAAGTGAATCTGACTGAGAAAATATCCATGCCCCCAACGCGGCGAATAAAAGCAGGGTGGACTCAGTGCGGCGCGGACCGTAGCGGTCCAGCAAAACGCCAAGCGGCAGTTGAAAAGCCGCAAACGAAATAAAATAAACGCTCGTTAAAAGCCCCAAATCAGCAGGACCGAGTCCAAGTTCCCGAACCAGATCGCCCTCAATTATCGCGTTGGCGTTGCGGAAAAAATAGGAAATGGCATAACCTAATGCCAAAGGGAAATAGATGCGGGCAAAGAGCATTTTAGTGATTTAATGAGGTAAAGCAGGCGGGTGGAATCAGAACTCAATTCCGATTCTGGCACGAATTCCCTGGTCAAAGTGATGTTTGATTTTTTTCATTTCAGTCACAAGATCTGCCCGTTCTACGAGTTCCGGATGTGCATGACGACCTGTAAAAATCAGCTCTACATTTTTAGGACGGTCCTCCACAATTTGAATCGCTTTTTCAACTGAAAGCAAACCCCGGAAGATGCAGTAATTAATTTCATCAGCAATTATCATATCGAACTTTCCTGATTTAACTTTTTCATGCAAATCTTCCATTTCAGGCTTCATTTTTTCTGTCATCGTTGCCACATCTTCAGGAATGGTTTTGCTTACACAAAGTGCCCAGTAATGTGGAACATTCCTGAAAGTTAAATTAGGATGAAAGTTTTCCGGACAGAGTTTCAACTCTCCCGTTTTCCAGCGTGGTTTGAGCATCCGCACATAATAAACATGCATTCCGGAACCCAGCGCACGCAGCATCAATCCCAGCGAAGCGGTACTTTTACCCTTGCCTTCACCGGTATAAATTTGAAATGCACCCTGTTTTATTTTTGGCCGCTTTGGAATTTTAATTCCATTTACAGTTTTCTCTGTCGCTAAATCTATAATCGTGTCAGTCATTTTTGTGTTCTGTTTACGTTAATTTTCCTCAATTCTGATCCAGTTGTATAAAGGCATAAATCTGTGTCATTGCTTACGAAGCGAGAAATCTTGTATGAGCTACAACAATAATTTCATTAAGATTTCTCCCTACGATCGAAATGACAAATTATGGATTTCAAATTTTTTGTGAAATCATCAATTCTGCAGGATTTTTTCCACCTCGCAATGTTCTTCCAGGAACAAAGCCAGCTCATCCATTTCACGCTCTTTAGTTTCCTGAAAAGAACGCGGAATGTCAAAAGGTTCCGAAGTTAACAATGCCAAAAGTTTTTGTATCACCTCCGGACTTTCTAACCACCCGTGAATGTAGGTGCCGATTATTTTTTGTTTGCGCTCAATCACACCCAGCGAAGATTCATTCGCCAGCGGTGCTTCCGGTTCAACAAACGGTTCTTGCGGATTTTCGTGAAATTCTGTACGTCCCAAATGAATTTCATAACCCGTCCAGCACAAGCCTTTCAACCAGTTCTGTCCCTGGTATTCCCGGCGAACGAGTTTTTTATTTCCTGCCAAAACTGTAGTCATGGACAGCAGCCCCAATCCGGATTCGGAATCTCCAGTTCCGGACTTTCCGGAGGATTCCATATTTCCCGGATCATTAACTGCTTTGCCAAGCATTTGAAAACCGCCGCAGATTCCTAATATCCAAGTGCGTCCGCACAGTTGTTTCAGCTTTTCCGCAATTCCGCTTTCATGCAGGAACCGCAAATCGGACAGTGTGTTTTTGCTTCCCGGAATAATTATCAAATCTGCGCTTTCGAGATCCGGAACACTTTTGACGAAGCGCACTGAAATTCCGGAAATCTGTTTTAGAGGATCAAAATCGGTGAAGTTGGAAATGTACGGCAGACGAATTATTGCCACCTCAAGTTTTGCAGCCGGAACTATTTTTGATTGCAAATTTTGCGAATCCTCATCCTCAAGTTTCATTTCCCGCCACGGAATCACACCCAAAATCGGAACAGGAACTATTTGATTAAACTGCTCAATTCCAGGCTGCAGCAACGAAACATCCCCCCGAAATTTATTGATCAGCATTCCATGCAGTAAAAAACGATGCTGATCCTGAATCAGATCATAAGTGCCTTTGAGCCAGGCGAAAACACCTCCGCGGTCAATGTCACCGACCAGCATGACTTTGGCACCAGCATGTTCCGCCATGCGCATATTGACAATATCGGTTGCCTGCAAATTGATTTCCGCCGGACTCCCTGCGCCCTCCATCACGATCCAGTCTGCTTCGGATTTCAGTGAATCAAAGGCTTGTTTTGCAATCCTGAAATTCTCTTCTGCCAGAGTGTAATATTCCCGTGCAGAACAGGTTTGCACAACCCTTCCCAGACGGATCAATTGAGAAACACCTGCACCCTGGGGTTTAAGCAAAATTGGATTCATGCGCACATCCGGATCCACGCCACAGGCTTCAGCCTGAACAATCTGAGCCCGGCCCATTTCCAGACCTTCCGGAGTTACTCCGGAATTGAGCGCCATGTTTTGTGCTTTGAAGGGCAAAACACGAAAGCCACGATTTTTCAACAATCGGCAAAATCCGGCCGCCAAAACACTTTTGCCAACT
>JYMV01004107.1_pt1 | contig 33483 bp, 27 predicted proteins | sample 338911 | NCBI WGS metagenome assembly JYMV01 (sample SAMN03354496, study PRJNA234377) | hydrothermal vent metagenome | biome: Deep sea; feature: Hydrothermal plumes at the Eastern Lau Spreading Center, Western Pacific Ocean; material: Seawater | place: Tonga | collected 2009 | depth 2000 m m
AATAAAAAAGAAGAAAAAAGGATACACTATTATACGGCCCAGGTGGGTTATAAAAACAAGGGAAATACATTTACTATCGGATATGGCCGACAAAGAGCAGGAATCTTTTGTGTAGGTGGAGTGTGCAGAAATGTGCCCGCTTCAAATGGCATCACCCTTGCAATAACGAGCAGTTTTTAGTATCTTTGGGGTAACTTGAATTTCTTGCTATGACAAATAAAAGGCATAATTCCTTTTGGCTATTAGCTATAGCATTACTTTGGCTTAGTGTTTCCTGCGATAAAGTTGAGCCTCCTTTCAAGGAAAGCACAGTGACTGGTGGAGGTCCTATAGACACAACAAGTGCGGCTGTAAGAAGAGTGTTGGTAGAAGATTTTACCGGCCATACGTGCGGAAACTGTCCTCGCGCTGCAGAAACCGCTCAATCACTCAAAGGGTTGTATGGGGATCAACTTGTTGTAATAGCAGAACACATCGGCTTTTTTGCTGAAACAAAGTCTAACCCTGACAGTTCTTATTCCTATGATTTTACAACAACGGCTGGAAATGAAATTGATGGGTATTATAATATAGATGCACTAGGGCTACCAAAGGGTATGGTAAACAGAACTGAGGTAAATGGAACCCACATTCTTAGTCATGCCGGTTGGGGAACTGCCGTGCAAGCGTTGCTGGATCTTCCTCCTGATATTGAGATAAAAATCACTAACACGTATGATGCAGGCACCCGAGTTGTGACTTCGACTATTGAAACCGAGTTTTTAAATAGTCTGCCCGGCACCTATAATGTGGTTGTATATTTAACTGAAGACAGTATTATAAACTGGCAAAAGGACTATCAGGCTACTCCATCTACTGATATTGAAAATTATGTTCACAGACATGTCTTAAGGGGTTCTTTAAACGGCACCTGGGGAGATCTTGTGGATCCGGCACCAGTGATCAGCACCATTTATACTAAGAGCTATGATCTTACGCTTGACAATACCTGGGATGAAAATCACTGCTCAATAGTCGCCTTCGTATATGAAACATCCTCCAATGAGGTAATACAAGCGGAAGAAGCACACATCAAATAAGGGCAATTTGCTTCTTTTCCTATTACATTTTTTGCTCATTATTCAAGATTTTACCATTAATGAAGGTTACTAGCTTACTTTTTTCGTTCATTCTTCTTTCGTTTGCAGGATTTTCCCAGGGATTTAATGCTGGCCTAATCGCTGGAATAAATGCCAGCCAGGTCGATGGCGACAGGCAAGCAGGTTATCATAAGATTGGACCTATTTGCGGCGGATTTGTAAGCCGAAAATTAAACCCAAAGCTGAGCTGGAAAATGGAGATGGTTTATATTCAAAAGGGCAGCAAGTTGGTTCCAAATATTGAAAAGAATCAATGGGGTTATATGCTGATAAAGCTAGATTATATTGAGGTGCCTGTGCTTTTCTATCTGTGGTGGAAAAAATTTAAGATTAATTTAGAGTTGGGATTATCATTTGGAGCGTTGATTTCAAGCAAGGAAGAAGATGGTGGAGGCGAGACGGTATTGGTTGGCCCATACAGAGATTTTGAGGTAGCCGGAGTCGCTGGTGGAAATTTCCCCATCAATGAGAAATTATCTGCAAGCTTACGATACAGCTATTCCATTTTACCCATTGCCAACCAATCGCTTGTTACGGTTTGGAAAACATATGGCGGATCGTATAATAATATCGTGGAGCTCAGCATAAGCTATAAGCTCTTAAAAAGCAAAGGAAGTGAATAAATGAATGCCAAAAAACATAGAATAATCATTGGAATTACTGGTGCAAGTGGGGCTATTTATGCAAAGGTGCTCTTGGATAAGCTTGCACAATTAAAACCCCAGGTTGATAAAATAGGCGTGATTTTATCAGATAATGCAAAAATCGTATGGGAATATGAGCTGGGAAACTCAAATTATAAGAAGATCCCTTATGACATCTTTACCAAAAAAGACTTTAATGCACCTTTTGCCTCTGGTTCGGCAAAATATGAAACCATGATCGTGTGCCCATGCTCCATGGGCACACTAGGCCGGATTGCCACTGGTATTTCAGATGATCTATTGACACGTTCGGCGGATGTTATTTTAAAAGAAAGACGTCGGTTAATTCTTATAGCCAGAGAGACCCCTTTAAGCCTTATCCATATCAAGAATATGGAATTGATTACACTTGCAGGTGGAATTATTTGTCCTGCAAGCCCTTCTTTTTATAGTAAGCCTGACGATTTTGAAGAGTTGGCCGCAACAGTAATTGACCGCGCTCTTGACCTTGCCGGATTTAATATTGATTGCTTTCGATGGGACGAATCAAAACAAAAAAATTAGACCTTCTATAGATTTCGTATCTGAAAATATTTATGCAAACAGGGATGGCCCTGCTAATATTAACAAGCCTGAAAAATGCATAGATAATAAAACCCTCTATTCATCACACTTAAACGTCAGCAGATAAATTTGGTTTCCATATTGAGATTTTTTTACAAACTCCTTCTCGTTAATAAATAGTCGACCAAATCTTTGTTTTTATCGACGAATTATTTTATATTTACTTTTATTAAAACTTATCACCTATGTTAGATTTCTGTAAAGATGTATTGTTAAAGGTCAGTTTTAACCGGACTCTTTTTAGAAAAGAATTAACAAAATCCGTCAAATGGCTTAACAAAAGAGAACGCGTAATGCTTCGGGCATGGTGTCTCTCTACATTTGGTCATCTTCACGGTGATGTTATTATTGAAGCATTTAAGCAGATTCCTGTGGAGCAGTTTTCTTAAGAAACTCGATATTCCTTTTCATTCCTTTATGTTTTGCTCTCTTCAGTGGAGAATTTCTAAAAACATTCTTAAATACATCTTCAGTAATTTCCTCCCAATCCTTTAAATTCATGTTGAGAATTGCGTTATTTATTTCAAATTCAGATTCCTTATGGGCAGTTGAAAACCGATTCCAAGGACAAACATCCTGACAGATATCACAACCAAACGCCCAATTTTCCATTTTTCCTGCAAAGTCAATAGGAATACTTTCTTTAAGTTCAATTGTAAGATACGAGATACATTTACTGCCATTTACTATATATGGCTCTTCTATCGCACCAGTAGGGCAAGCATCAATGCACATAGTACAGGTGCCGCAGTGATTTGCTACTGGAAAATCATATTCAAGCTCTAAATCTGAGATAAATTCTGCAAGGAAGAAAAATGAGCCTGCATCTTTATTAATTAAATTGCCATTTTTTCCAACCCAGCCCAAGCCGCTTTTCTGAGCCCAAGCTTTATCGAGAACTGGTGCAGAATCCACAAAGACCCTACCATTAACTTCCCCTACATTATCTTGGATAAAAGAGGTTAAGCCTTTTAATTTGGTCTTAATAACAGAATGATAGTCATTCCCATATGCATATTTCGAAATTTTAGGGGCTTGTTGATCTACCTGGGACGCATTTGTAAAATAATTTAGCATTAAGGAAATCACAGATTTAGCACCCGGAACAAGCTTTGCAGGATCGAGTCTTTTATCAAAATGGTGCTCCATGTATGCCATATTTCCATGCATACCCTTCTTGAGCCATGTTTCCAGTCTTGGCGCATCATCTTCCAAAAATTGAGCTTTTGATATACCAATGTGAGAAAACCCAAGGCTTAGAGCTTTCTTTTTAATTTGCTGTGTAAGTGTTGCGCTCAAGGGGTACAATCATTAGTCTCAATTTTGCCGACTAGCTAAATAGGGCACCCTGCCCTGATCCTGCTCCCGGTTTTTTCCCCAAATGCGTATATGCCAATTCAGTGGCTTGCCTGCCCCTTGGGGTTCTTTGCAGGTATCCCTCCTGGACCAAAAATGGTTCATAAACCTCCTCAATAGTGCCAGCTTCTTCTCCTACAGCAATCGCAATAGTTGAAAGTCCAACAGGACCACCCTTAAATTTATCAATAATTGCCACTAATATTCTATTATCCATTTCATCAAGTCCATGTACATCAACATTTAAAGCATCCAAAGCTATTTGTACAATTTTAATCTCTATATTACCATCAGATTTTATCTGTGCAAAGTCTCTTACCCTACGTAAAAGGGCATTTGCTATTCTAGGTGTCCCTCTACTCCTCTTGGAAATTTCAAATGCTGCTTCATTGGTGATGGGCACTTTTAAAATCTCGGCTGACCTAATAATAATCGTGGCAATCATATCAACATCATAATAAGAAAGCCTTGAATTGATCCCAAAACGTGCTCTAAGTGGGGAAGTTAACAAGCCAGACCTGGTTGTTGCACCAATTAATGTAAATGGATTTAATTTAATCTGAACGGTCCTGGCACTAGGGCCAGTATCAATCATTATATCCACCTTATAGTCCTCCATGGCAGAATACAAATATTCCTCAACAATTGCACTGAGCCGATGAATCTCATCAATAAATAAAACATCTCCAATTTCCAGATTGGTAAGCAAACCTGCCAAATCTCCCGGCTTGTCCAGTACCGGCCCTGATGTAACTCTAAGGTTAACACCGAGGTCATTTGCAATAATGTGCGCAAGAGTAGTTTTGCCCAGGCCTGGAGGGCCATGCAGCAAAACATGATCCAGGGCCTCATCTCTTTGTTTTGCAGCTTCAACAAAGATCTTAAGGTTCTCAACCACCTTTGATTGGCCTACAAATTCTTTGAAGTTTACTGGCCGGACCGTACGTTCAAACTCCTTTTCTTCAGAGTCTAACTGATCACCTAAGGCCAATTCTCTAAGGGATTCTTCAGGCTGTTGCTCTTCACTCATTTTCTATCGATTACCAGTATAAAATTAGCATTAATTTCAACACTATCGCATTTAGGATATTTCTTTAATTTTTAGTCTTTCCCAGAAAAGCTTCGCATCATGTCTCCCAGGAATATTTTGAATTTAAAAATATAAATAGGTGAATTAAACTTCTTTTCAATCGCCTTATTGTTTAGGAGCATTAGCCTGTAACCAGCACCCGCACCAAAACCAAACCATTTCGTGATCTTATATTGCATGGAAATTGCAGGTTCAAACAAAATAACACTCTTTGCATTGTGCTCTTGAAGCTGGCCATTTTCATCCCTATATTCATATCGTGAGCCACCAAGACCAATTTGAAATGGCACAGAAAACTCCCATCGCCTGGTATCAAAAAAGATATAATCAATAAAATAACTTATATAATTAAACTGAAGCTCCGCTATCGTAAATGTATCCACTCCATTTTCTCCATATAGCACTTTGTCTAAACTTGGGTCATGCCGTTCCACCAATCTGTTAAACCCTCCGCCAATTCTAATCAGATTATTAAACTCTACCCCAATCTTCCAGCCAAATATTTTCGCCTTACTATCATCAATGAATGAATTTCTCGAATCAAAACGGAAAATAATTTTTGGTTTCTTTTTTATTGCTGCATGAATGGAGTCAAAAAGTTGTGCCTTGGCTATTGGGGATAAAGCAAGGATCAAAGCTAAGGCTATGATAGTGTTTCTGCTGATAATTTCTTTAAATGCCGACGATTCAAACATTCTGAAAAATAAGGGTAATTGACAGAAAAACTATTCAGCGAATCTTCTAGTGGTGAAGATGCGCGCTTTCTTCCAAATATGGATGGCTCTGAACGGTTAGAGATGCCTTGGCAAGAGATCTCTTTACAATGAACAAGAACAAGCCAAGGAAGCCCATCCACATGCCTATCTCAACAAGTCCAATATAAGCATGGTCAAAATTAGTGCCGGGCATAATCAATTGAAACAGATTCATGTAATGTCCAATAATTACAAGGACGGAAACTAATAGGGCATACTTCCAGTTTCTTTTCATATCTCGTGATGCCAAAAGGAAGAATGGCGCGATAAAGTTAAAGGCTAGCATGCCGAAGAAAATAAACTTGTAATGCTCTATTCTGTATTGGTAGTATGCAACCTCTTCTGGAATATTCGCATACCATATAAGCAAGAACTGTGATAACCACATATAACTCCATATCAATGAAATAGCGAACATCCACTTTGCTAGGTCCCCAATATGATTCTCATTGACGTTTTCCATCATCCCTTTGCTCTTCAAATAAAGAACCATAAGAATAATAGCAGCCATACATAAAACTCCTTCTCCCACTAGAATGTACCATCCATAAATTGTGCTATACCAGTGAGCGTCAATGGACATCAGCCAATCCCATGAGGTTACAAATATTGTTACCGCATAGAATACGACAAACCCTACAGATACAGTAATGCTCTTTCTGTGAAATATTTCCCCTCTATTTAAATCCTGTTGCAGCGAGTACTTTCGCATCAGATGTGTACACCAGGACCATACTCCTATGCAAACCACAGCCCTGCCTAAGAAAAAAGGCGTGTTTAAATATGCGGATTTACCTGCTATAATTGCATCATAATGAGGGTCATTGGTGTCTGTTATATTATAGATGTCCATCCAGTGATAGACATTGTGCCCTCCAAGGAACAAAATCATCAGAAGAATAGGCCCACCAACAAAAATATACTGGCTAAACGCTTCTGGTATTCTCTTAACAAGTACGCCATATCCACCCTGAGAGAGGTATTGCATTGACAAAAATACCATGGAGAATAAAGCAATGGCCATGAAGAAGAAATTATCCAGCAACAAATTTGCCCAGGCCCTGTGAGAGTTATCTGCAAAGGCCGCAACTAGAGCCACCAAACCAATGCCCATAAGGACGAAGGTGACCATTTTCTCTTTTTGTGAAAATGTATAATTCATTGTTTTATTTTCCTAAACTATCCGGTTCGCTTACAGGCTCCGTTTCAACATCTGACATATCCGCAGATGTTGTTGCTGATTTCTGCAAGTCCTTAATATAATGTATGATCAACCATCGCTCATCAGCATTCAACTGAGAAGCATGAGAGCCCATTAAATTTCTTCCATAGGTAATTGAATGAAACATTTTACCTTCAGGAAGGTCTAACAAGGCCCCACCACCTGATGAAACACCAGTTAAATATGATGGTGGCGGAGGAAATTTCTCGTTTTTAATAATTATCCCATCTCCATTTCCTTTATCGCCATGACAATGAACACAAAACTTAATATAAAGATCTTTCCCTTTTTCAATTACTTCAGGAGATGCGGCAATTGGATTTTTTAAACTATCGCCTGCCAATTTATAGCCTTCATTCGTATTTTCATAAAGATACGGTATATGCCCTCGTGGAATCGTTCCTGGGACCGGATGTCTTGCTGTCATATTATCCGAAAACAAATCAGTTTCACCATATGTTTCTAAGGATGGAGACACATACATGTCCACATCAGCGGTAAACTGAACCGTCGGTTCAAAGTGTTGAAGGTCTGATGAATACTCCCTTGAAGGGTCCGCACATGACACTAGCAATACCACTATTGCTATAAAAGCAAGAACAGATATTCCATATATATTTTTCATGCCTACCACCTTATTTTTCATTAATTTCAATAGCTCCAGATTTTTCTAATATCGCTTTTGCTTCTTTTGATCCACTTTCATCCAATTCCAGCAAAACAAGGAACATGTCATCCGTTGTTCTTGGATCCGGATTTTTGTTGGATACACCAGGCAAGATCCAACTCCTAAGTAAAAAAGTAAGTGCCATGCCATGGGCAGCACAAAACACCCCACATTCAAATAAAATTGGCATAAAGGACGTTAAATTTTCTACCAGGCTGAAGCTTGGCTTTCCCCCAATGTCCATAGGCCAATCACGCACCATCATATACCACATCATCAAAAGTCCTAATGAAACTCCCGTTATTGCATAGATAAATGCACATATGGCCAATCTGGTTTTGGGAATCCCTGCTATATCGTCAAGTCCGTGAACAGGATAAGGACAAAAGATCTCCTTCACCTCCAAGCCAGCGTCTCTGAGCGCCTTTACTCCTACCTTGAGGTGGCTATCATCATCAAATATGCCATGTATGGTTTTACTCATCTTCTGTTTTGGTTTCATCTGAATCATTTTCTGATTCGGTTTGATCTTCTTCCAGGTCTTCGTTTTCTGCAGTATTATTGGCCTTTTCAGCAATTCCGTTGTTATTGTAATACTGAGAGCCTACCTGCTTTAAGATTGATTTTGTTTCACTTTGCGCAATAACTGGAAAAACCCTTGCAAATAATAAAAACAAAGTAAAGAAAATCCCCAGAGTCCCAATAAATAATCCAATATCAATAAATGTGGGATGGAACATGGTCCAACTTGAAGGGAGGTAATCTCTATGAATTGAAGTGACAATAATTACAAAACGCTCGAACCACATGCCAATATTCACAAAAAGGGCTATGATAAAGGAGGCAACAAAGCTATTTCGGATTCTTTTAAACCAGAATAGCTGAGGTGTAACAACATTGCAGGTCATCATAATAGTATATGCCCACCAATAAGGGCCAGTAGCCCGATTGATAAATGCATATTGCTCATACTCAACACCTGAGTACCATGACATAAACAGCTCAGTAATATAGGCGGTACCAACGAGCGAACCAGTAAGCATCACAATAAAGTTCATAGACTCTACATGCTTGATCGTAATATAGTTCTCCAAACTCATCACCTTCCTCATGATCAAGGTTAATGTCAAGACCATTGCAAACCCAGAGAACAATGCCCCTAAAACAAAATAGGGAGGGAAAATAGTCGTATGCCAGCCCGGTACAATTCCGGCTGCAAAGTCCATGCTTACAATCGAGTGAACTGAGAATACAAGTGGTGTAGCCAATCCTGCTAAGACTAACGAAACCTCTTCAAATCGACTCCAATCACGCGCTCTACCACTCCAGCCAAAGCTCAACAAGCTATATACCTTATCATACATCTTATTTCCGCGAACTCTTGCCCTGTCTCTTATCGTCGCAAAATCAGGAATCAAACCAAGATACCAGAATACAATTGAAACGGTCAGATAAGTTGAGATAGCAAAAACATCCCATATTAAGGGTGAGTTAAAGTTCACCCAAAGAGAGCCAAATTGATTGGGTAAAGGCAAGCTATAATAGGCTAACCAAGGCCTTCCCATGTGTATAAGAGGAAACAAAGCAGCCATTAACACAGCAAAGATTGTCATTGCTTCTGCTGATCTGTTGATCGCCATTCTCCATCGCTGACGGAACAGCAGCAATACGGCTGAAATCAACGTTCCAGCGTGCCCAATACCAATCCACCAAACAAAATTGGTGATATCCCAAGCCCATCCAACTGTTTTATTTACTCCCCATGATCCTATTCCAACACCAATGGTATAAAGAATACAGCCTACACCCCAGGTAGCTGTACAGGCAGCAATGATGAATACAAACCACCACCATTTATTCGCTTTCCCTTCAACAGATCTTGCAACATCCTCAGTAATATCATGGACAGTTCTGTCACCAAGTATTAAAGGTTCTCTTATATGCGAAATAATATTAGACATTTATTTATGCTTTGTTTTCATTTCTCACCTTGGTTAAATAATGAACCGTTGGCTGTACATCTAATTCTTCTAGCAAGAAATACCTTCTTGGATCTTTCTCATTTTTGGCAACCTTGCTTTCAGGATCATTTTTATCTCCAAATATTATTGCGTGCGTTGGACAAGCTGCAGCACAGGCAGTTTGAAATTCCCCATCTCTTATTTTTCGCTTCTCTTTCTTGGCAATTAATTTGCCTCCTTGAATTCTTTGGATACACATAGAGCATTTTTCCATCACTCCTCTTGACCTAACAACCACGTCAGGATTTAATACCATTCTCCCCATATCGTCTTGAGCAGGATTGACATTAGCAAATCTGTCGTCATTCAAGTAACTGAACCAATTGAATCGTCTCACTTTATAAGGACAATTATTCAAACAAAATTTTGTGCCCACACAACGATTATAAACCATCTGGTTTAATCCATCTATACTATGGGTTGTTGCTGCAACCGGACAAACCGTTTCACAGGGAGCGTGATTGCAATGCTGACACATAATTGGCTGGTAAGAAACCTGTAAATTTTCAGCATCCGAAGGAACTTCCATTCCTTTGAGATCTTCATGAGAAGCATCTGAACTATAGTACCTATCAATCCTGATCCAATGCATTTCTCGCGACCTTCTCACTTCATCTTTTCCAACAACCGAGACATTGTTTTCTGAAGAACATCCAACAACGCAAGCACCGCAACCTATACAAGCATTTAGATCGATAGACATGCCCCAATGGTGCCCAGGCCTATCGAATGATTGCCAAAGATTTAGTTCTTTAGCATTTTTCATTTTATGGTCTGAAGAGGCTATTAAAACATCTGGATTCCCTGATTTTGGGTCATCGATGTATTCTTCTAATGTTGTAGCCCTGACCGGATCTCTTCCCATCATTGTATGATGAGTTTGGGTAGTTGCAATATGAAATTTCCCAACAGAATCACTAATCGCAACATCACTTGAATGATAATTAATTCCACCATTATCGGTACAAAGGGAATACGCATTTTGCCCTACTCCATTACCCGTTTTTCCTGCTTTTGTACGACCATAACCAACAGCCAGGCCCAGGGTTCCTTTTGCCTGACCATACTGTGGATAAACAGGCACTTGAATTGTTTTTCCATTCACCGTAAGATCTACCAAATCTGCCTCTTGTACCTGGCCTAAAGCAGTATTGAATCCCCTTTCTTTCATTTGATTTGGATTCATTGTAAGGTAATTATCCCAACATACCTTGGAGACGGGGTCAGGAAGTTCTTGGAGCCAGGGGTTGTTTGCATGAGACCCATCTCCGATGCCCGTCTTTTCATAAAATGCAATCTCCCATTCGGCATCACTTTCTTTTTCCGAAAGTTTTTGTGCAGCGGCTTGTACTTCTGAATCTAAAGAAGACTCCGAAGGATCGTTATCCTCCAATTCTGGTAATGAAGGTGAGGCAGTTATCACAGGAACCCCATCATGAAGGCTCTGATTCCAAAAAGCATTAAACGTTGAATGTTTACGCTGCATAGGAAAAACATTCACTTTCCAGTATTCTTTAATATGGCCTAAATAGTCACTGGAAGAACCAGACCACTTAAGTAAGGTGTCTTGTGCTTGGCGTGTATTGTGCAATGGGACAATCGTCGGCTGGCCAAGGCTATAATGACCATTCTTGATATTAGCATCATTCCAAGACTCAAGGTAATGATTGTCAGGGCATACATGATTTGTCAAAGAGGCCGTTTCATCTAAATTCCCTGAAAAGGAAACGGTTAGTCCAACCTTTGTTAACCCTGCATTAAATTCTATGGCATTTGGCAGCGAATATGAAGGATTGGAATTATAAATAATTAAAGCATCTACGCTTCCAGCATTCATTTCTGCAACAAGTTCTAAAACAGAAGCGTCGTCACTTTGAATTGAAAGATTGGCATTATCGAGATCTATGGTATTTCCATAACTACCGATCATCTTATTAATTCCGTTAGCAATAATTTGATGCTCCACATTATTTGTTCCACAGACCAATATTGCTGCACCCTTATTCTTTAACAAATGGCTTGCAGCACCCATTACCTTTTCAATGATTTCACCTGAAACTTTTGCTGCTGGTATCTGAGATTGTCCTTTTAATTTAGCTAGTTCATTATAAATACTGGAAAGGATTACTCCATATTGGCTTGGCTTGGTTGGAATTCTTTCATCAGCATTACTTCCCGTCAAAGAAAGGTTTGCTTCAAACTGAATATGTTTTGCCATTGATCCATTAGAAAGCTTTCTCGCTAATCCATATTGAAAGGAAGACTCAATAGGAGCAGTCCAATTAGCCAGGAAATCACATCCAATACTTACAATTGCTCTTGCATTATCAAATCGATAAGATGGAACAACAGCCCTATTAAAACATTTTTCATTGGCTTTTCTAATTGAAGAATAAGATACAGCATCATAAACAACGTGTTTGGCATCCGTGCCAACACCCTCTTCCCCATTAGTGCTTGTGAAGCTTGTCAGAAAATCATTAATGACAGATTTAGTTGAAGGGCTTGCCAGCGAAGAGCTTAAAACTCGTACTTTACCACCATTGTTTCTAATCTCCTCTAATTTTGAACCCACAGCAATATCTACATCATCCCAAGAAACTTCTGCTCCTGCAGACATTGGGCTCTTTACCCTTCCTGAGTCATACAATGGCAAAACAGAACCTTGTGTTCTGGCATTTATCGCACCATGCGTAACTTGAGATAGTGTGTTACCTTCAATATGAATCGGACGCCCTTCTCTGGTTTTTACAAGAACTGGGCAAGACTCTCTTCCATTTATATAGGTAGAGGCGTACCAATTAGCTACACCCGGGGTTACCTCAATTGGTTTGTTTAGATATGGCACTGCTTTATGAACCGGACCTTCACATGCAGCCAAGGTGGCAGCACCAACACTAAAGCCAAGGAATTTCAAAAAGTCTCGACGCGAAGTTGAAGAATCAGAAATTGAATCATCACCCAAAAACTTATCAATAGGCAATTCCTCTGGAAATTCCTTTTCATGCTCTTTGTTAAAGGCCACATTGTCATCTAGCTCTTCAGTGCTTTTCCAATAAGTCTTCGTTTTTTTCATTTATTTTTTTCTGCAAAAATTTTAATAATGACAGCGCGCACAATCCAATCCTCCCATTTTGTCAACTGTAATTTTCTGTCCTTTGTATTTTTCTTTTAGTTTTTCATGTAATTCGGTATAATATGGGTTCCCTTCCATCTTAACCTCAGTATCTCTATGACAATCGATACACCAGCCCATTGTCAACATAGACTCTTGTCTCATTACATGCATTTCTTCTACTGGACCATGGCACTTCTGGCATTCAATTTCCCCTACCACAACATGCTGGGAATGATTAAAATATGCTAGGTCAGGAAGATTATGAATCTTAACCCACCTTATAGGTTTTGGATCGTTGCCATATTCTTGTGTTTCTGGATCATAGTCAAGCGCTGCATATATTTTAGGGATTTCCTTGTCTCCTGTAAGCGTTCCTTCCTTAATGGCCTTATGACAGTTCATACATACATTTGCCGAAGGGATCCCTGCAGTTTTACTTTTCTCAGCACCTGAATGACAATAAACACAATTAATTCCATTTTCCCCTGCGTGGATTTTATGAGAAAACCAAATTGGTTGCTCCGGTTCATAACCTTGTTCAATATTTATATATAAAAGGTTGTTCCAGCCCGCTCTTGAAAGGAAAGCCACCATAATGAGAATACATAAAGCCACTATTCTCTTATTTCCAGCCATCCATATTTTTATTCCATCTAAAACTGATTTTTCAGCTGGATCTTCACCTCCTCTTACTTCTGCATTGATTCGTTTCAAAGAAAGTTTTATCGAGCTCAGCACAAAAGCCAAGACCAAAAAAATTATTACAATGGTTATCAAGCCATCTGTTTCTGAATTGTCTTTAGGAATTTCATTTCCCAGCTCATAGGGATTAGGCCCTGCTGCCGCCTCTTTAACAGGCACTTTCGTGCTCTCTTCCTTCATATAGGCGATAACTGACCAAATTTCCTCATCTGTTAAAGGATTGTCAGTCATTTTGACCTCATTGTTCTCTTTATAAATTTTATTGGCGTATTCGTCACCGCTTTTAATAACTGCTGCAGAGCTTCGAATCCATGGAACCATCCATTCTTCTGAGGGTACCCTTGAGCTTACATCCTTAAGATCAGGGCCTGTTAGCCGTCCTTTTCCAATAGTATGACATGTTGCACAAGTAGCCTTGAATATCTTTTCACCCTCATTTAAATCCTGGGCATTAAGATTGGGAACAATTATTGCATAAAAGAAACAAGAAAAGACAAAAATGCAGAAGTGTAACCTAATGTGTTTGCAGCAAAACACATCTTTTGTTAGCCTAAAGGAAAGAAGTCTCTTCAACATAGTGCCCATTATAAATTAGTTCCAGTCAGCTAATTAAACTAATTTTGAGCAAATTTATAAGAATATTTTAATCGCCAATAAAAAATCGGCAAAAAAGACAATTTGAACGTTAAAAAAACAAATAAGCTGGTCGTTTTTAGAAAAAATGAATTTGTTCACATTTTTGCAAGCACCCTTTCTGTTCTTTTTATTATTAGTTTCTGCAATTGCTTTCTTGCAATAAATTATTGCAATGGGCAATCATTAAAAACCACAAAAGATTCTAACAACATCAATCTTGTTCAAGACAAAAGAATTGGGCAGTTAATTGAGAAACATATCTCTATAAACCAGGGAGAAAAAGGCAAAAAGGGATATCGGGTTCAAATATTTTTTGGTTCTTCAAAGAAACAGGCAATGGAAATCAAGGCTTTGTTCATTGAAGCTCATCCAGACCAAGAAAGTTATGTGGTTTATGACGTTCCGTATTTTAAAGTGAGAACGGGGAACTTCAGAACCAGGATAGAGGCCGTAAAACTCCAAAGCGAAATAGGTGAGGAATTCCCTGGCTGCTTCATTGTTCAGGACAGGATTCCCATTCAAGAAATGGAGGAAGAATATTAGGCTTTTTTCCTTAGCTCAAAGCTTTGTCCAAGGTAAACCTTTCTAACATGTTCATCATCTGCGAGATCCTCTGATGTTCCTGATTTCAATATCTTCCCTTCAAATAGCAAATAAGCACGATCAGTAATAGACAAGGTTTCATGAACATTATGGTCAGTTATTAAGATTCCTATGTTCTTCTCTTTGAGCTGCCTGATGATATTTTGAATATCTTCAACTGCAATAGGGTCAACTCCTGCAAAAGGTTCGTCTAAAAGAATAAAATTAGGATTAACAGCCAAGGATCTTGCAATCTCTGTTCTTCTTCGTTCACCTCCAGACAACAGGTCTCCCCTGTTTTTACGCACATGCTGTAAACCAAATTCATTTAACAAGCCTTCTAGCTTAGCTAGCTGTTGCACTTTAGTTAGCTTTGTCATCTCCAATACAGCAAGAATATTATTCTCCACACTAAGTTTTCTAAACACAGATGCTTCTTGAGGCAAATACCCAATTCCTTTTTGAGCTCTCCTGTACATAGGTTCCTTTGTAATGTCTTCTTTTTCCAAAAAGATCTTTCCTGAATTTGGGTTTATCAATCCGACGATCATATAGAAGCAAGTGGTCTTTCCTGCACCATTTGGACCCAGCAAGCCCACTATTTCGCCCTGGCTAACCTCAATTGAGACGTCATTAACTACGGCTAGGTTTTTGTATTTCTTTACTAAATTGCAAGTGCTAAGCTTCATGCTCCTTAGATTATTAATATTGTTTAAATTTTTGCTAAGATAGAAAACTAATAAGCATTAAAGGTGAATTGCTTCTCCTCCATGTACGTAAAAGGCATCATGGAATTTATTTTTTAGGTCACACATGAAAGCCTAAAATTGAGATAAGCCTTAAACTTCCTTTTTTTATATTTGTAGTATGATCAAATTCCTGTTGTTGAGAACAATAAAATTGCAATACCTGTTTATTACCGTATCTGCCTGTTGCCTATTATTAGGTTTATTAATTGAGCGAACACTTTACACTGCCGATTATACAAAAATCGCTGAGGATTTTGAAAAAGCACTCATCCAAAAAGATTCGCAACTAGAAAAGCTTGTTCAAGTTACCCACTCTTTACAAATACCTGGATCAAGCAATATAAAAACATGGGAGAATCACCAGGGCCTTAATTCCAGCAATCAAAATGATTTCACAATCCTGATTTATGAAATGGATAGTTTAGTCTACTGGTCAAACAACAATGTACCAGTTTCAAAAACTTTCGATAGAGATGAATTGGCAAATGGAATTATCAGGCTAAAAAACGGTTGGTATAATGCCTGCATTCAGGAGAATGATGATCAGAAAACAATTGGGCTAGCATTAATAAAACATGCCTTTTCCTTTGAAAACAAATTCCTTACAAATGATTTTCATGCAAGCCTAAGAATACCAAAAGGAATCTTTTTAACTAAGGAAAGAAAAAAAGACAGCTTTCCAATAAAGTCTCCTGACGGCAGGATCTTGTGTTATCTTGGTTTCGACAACAGCATGAGTGCCACTAGCCAAAAACAATTTAGCCTATTGTGGTATTTAGTGTTTTTTCTCTATCTGGGTTTTATTATTAGTGCTGTTCGTTATTTGGAAATTTTAATCTCGCAGCTCAAGGATCATTTTGACAACCTATCGGTAATTATTGTATTTGTAATATCCATATTGTCATTAAGAATGTTGTTGTTGGTGAACCAATTCCCTCAACTTTTATATGACCTGCCAGCTTTTAGCCCATCTTACTACGGCACCTCTTTCTTGTTTCCCTCAATAGGAGATTTTATGCTCAACGCCATTACAATATTTTATTTGTCTGTATATATTTATAATAACTCAAGGGCTAACATGCCAGATAGAGAGAAGGATAAAGACAACAAAGTATCACTTTTGTTGACAAGTGCCTTAAAAATATTGGCTGTTCTTTTTGGAGGGGTTTTTATCAGTTACTTGTTTGATGGCCTAATAATCAACTCTACTATTTCATATAATATCAACAATCTATTTGAGCTCGATTACCTGAGCTTTATCGGATATGCTTCAATGGGGTTTGTCTTGTTTGCATATTATTTTTTCGGAGAAACGGCAACATTAGGAATAAACAATGCTTCTAAAAACTTCTTGTTGATATTATGGAGCTCTAGCTCTTTGTTATTTGTCGCCATTACCTATTTCTTTATATACAAAGATCCATGGCTGGTTTTTTGGCCTCCAATTTTTATAGGGGTGTTGCTCGCCAAATCACTAATTTCAAGGGACCAGAAGGAAACCCAAAAACCAATGATGTATCCTCTTATTTCATTAATAATTGTATTTGCTTCTTTCACAGCACATATTACCAACCATGGCTTTAGCAAAAAAGAGCTTGCTGAACGAAAGGTTTTAGCAGAAAAGCTGGCGGCTGAATTTGACCCTGTTGCAGAGTATCTTTATGGGGATCTTGAAAAAGCGCTGAAAAATGATAAGACGTTAAATTCTTTTACTGACTCAATAGCTGATGAAAGGACAAACATCATTGAACATATTAAAGACAAACACTTAAGGGGCTTCTGGGAAAAATATGACGTCCAAATAACTATTTGTCAAAAAGGAGATTCATTACTAATTGAGAACGAAAATATTACAAGAGGCTGTAATGCCTTTTTTAATGCCCTTATAAAAGAGCAAGGCCGAGGTACAATCAACAATAATTTTCATTTTTTAGACAACAATAATGGCAGAATCAGTTACCTGGCAATATTATCTAATGACACAGTATCCATTTATTTTGAGATGGACTTAAAAATTATTCCTGAAGCAAGAGGATTCCCAGAGCTGCTGCTGGACATAGGAATAAGCAAACACCTAAGTGATGCCCTGAAAGTGTATTCATACGCAAAATACAAGGGCAGTAAATTAATGAGTCAAGCAGGCGATTTTCCATACACCTCAAAACTACGCAATCATAACCCTAACAAAAACTTCTATGAATACAATATTGACGGATTTAATCACCTAGTTTATAATGTTGACGATACTACGACTATTGTCTTAAGCAAGAAAGAGGCTTCTCCTGTAGACCCTATTATTCGCTTCTCTTATCTTTTTGCATTTTTCTGTTGTTTTGCCTTTATATTCATAGTAGTAATGATGCTTCCCAATAAGCTCATCAATGTTTCTATTAATTTCAGAAGACGAATTGAGCTTTCTATGGTGTCTGTTTTACTCATGTCATTGTTGCCTATTTCTATTGGCACGAAATATTATATTGAAAAACAATATAACTCAAGGAACCATCAGAACATTAAAGAAAAGATCCAATCTGTACTTATTGAATTAGAGCATAAGCTAGCAGACGAAAAAGAACTGAATGGAGACCTGAAAGAATACATCTCGTATCTGTTAACAAAATTCTCATATGTTTTCTTTACTGATATTAATTTATATGACCTTGAAGGCAACTTAATTGCTTCCTCACAGCCAAAGATCTTTGAAGAAGGATTGATAAGTACAAAAATGGATTCAGAAGCCTATCTGCAGCTGGCAATTAATGAGAAAACCGAATTCGTCCATAAAGAGGATATCGGAACATTTGATTTTCTTTCTGCATATATCCCTTTTAGAAACCAAGACAGAGAAGTATTGGCCTATTTGAATCTTCCATATTTCGCAAAACAGGAGGAAGTTAAAAAAGAAATTTCCACTTTTTTCATTGCCCTTTTTAATGTCTATGTGGTGTTGATACTTTTATCGGTTATTATTGCTCTAGTTGTTTCTAACCGGATTACCCAACCACTTAGGCTAATGCAGTCCATGCTCGCCAATGTAAAACTAGGCTCATCAAATGAACCCATCGCCTGGAACAGCAAGGATGAAATTGGCAGCCTTGTGAAGGAATACAACAGAATGCTTAAAGAGCTTGAGGTAAGTGCCGTGAACTTAGCAAAATCAGAAAGGGAAAGCGCCTGGAGAGAAATGGCTAAACAAGTTGCACATGAAATCAAGAACCCCTTAACCCCTATGAAGCTAAGTGTTCAGCATTTAGAAAGAGCCTGGAAAGACAAGAGTCCTGACTGGGAGATTAAGCTAAGTCAATTTTCAAAGACCCTCGTTCAACAAATTGACGCTTTGTCATCTATTGCAAGTGAATTTTCAAACTTTGCTGAAATGCCAAAAACCAAAAGGACTGTTATCAATCTATTAAGGGTTATCGAAAATACTATTGATCTTTTCAAAGAATCGACCTTGGCAAGTATCTCCCTGCAGATTGACAGTTCATTGCAAAACCAAAAGCTCATGGTCTTTGCAGATAAAGAACAACTGAATCAGGCGCTTAACAACCTAATCAAAAATGCGATTCAGGCAATTCCCTCTCTGGAAAATGGAATTATAATTGTAATCATCTCAAAAAAGGGGTCTGACTATATTATTCAAGTAAAGGACAACGGAGTAGGAATATCAGAAAGTGAACATGAAAAGATCTTTGCTCCGAATTTTACAACCAAAACAGGGGGCATGGGATTAGGGCTGGCCCTTGTAAAAAACATGATTGAGAATTCTGGTGGATTTATTTGGTTCGAATCAAAAAAAGGTGAAGGCTCATCTTTTTATTTTTCGCTTCCAATTCATCAGGAAGAATGAAAATAGGACGGACGATTTCATAAAATTATAATCTTAACTTTGCGGAACTTTTTAAAAACTATTGTGAACAGACCAATTCGTGTGTTAATTGCAAAAGTTGGCCTCGATGGCCATGATAGAGGAGCTAAGGTGATCGCCTCATTTCTTCGTGATGCTGGCATGGAAGTCATCTATACTGGCTTGCGGCAAACACCTGAAAAAGTCGTTAGCACAGCTTTGCAAGAAGATGTTGATGCCATTGGAGTCAGTATTCTTTCGGGAGCCCATATGACCGTTTTTCCAAAAGTGCTAGCCCTTTTAGAAAAAAGCGGATTACATGATGTGCTATTAACTGGAGGTGGAATTATCCCTGAGAAAGATATGCAAGAACTAAGTAATCTTGGCGTAGGAAAACTTTTTGCTCCTGGAGCAGACACTAAAATTATTGTTAACTATATTACTAAATGGGTGGAAGAAAATCGTGATTTTTAATATTGCCCCTTAGAGCCGAGAAGCTATTACATGTTTTATTAGCCGATTCCGGCAATTTTACTGCTTCATAAGAGTTTAACAAAAGAATAATAATTATGACCTATCAAAACATACTTTCGACTATTGACAATGGAATCAACACCATCACCATTAATCGCCCAGACAAGCTAAATGCACTTAACAAAGCAACCTTTGAAGAGCTGGGTCCTGCCATTCAGGCAGCCTTTGATGATGAAACTATTTATGGCCTCATCATCACAGGAGCAGGAGAGAAAGCTTTTGTTGCCGGTGCAGATATCTCAGAATTTACAGGGCTTTCTGTTGAAGAAGGCAGGCGGCTTTCCAGAACTGGCCATGGTGTCTTTAACCTTATCGAAAACGGTCCAAAACCAATAATTGCTGCTGTAAATGGATTTGCTCTTGGAGGAGGTTGCGAGCTTGCAATGGCATGTCACCTGCGCGTGGCTTCAGAAAACGCCATGTTTGGCCAGCCGGAAGTTAATCTAGGACTAATTCCCGGCTATGGAGGAACCCAGCGGCTAGTTCAGCTCATTGGAAAAGGCAAGGCAACTGAATTGTTAATGACTGCTGAGATGGTGAAGGCTGAAGAAGCGCTCAAGCTAGGCTTGGTCAATTATGTTGTGCCAGCATCTGGCTTATTGACAAAATGTATTGCACTCCTTGAAAAAATTCACACAAAATCACCAACAGCTATTACAGAGATCATTCAGTGTATAAATGCATATTATGAAGACGGTGTAAACGGCCTTGAGACGGAAATAAACCGATTTGGAAACTGTGTAAACACAGAAGACTTTAAAGAGGGAACCGCTGCATTTCTTGAGAAAAGAAAAGCGAGCTTTCCGGGAAAATAACAAGGACTTGGGTTCAATTAAATTACTTGCCGGACAAACTGCCATCTATGGCCTTAGCAGCATTATCGGAAGGCTGTTTAACTATATGTTGGTTCCAATGTACACCCGGATTTTTACTACGGATCAATACGGTGTGGTTACGGAAATGTATGCCTATGTTGCCTTTCTAATTGTTGTCCTTACTTATGGCATGGAAACTGCCTTTTTTAGGTTTTCTTCAAAAACTGAAAACAAAACAGAAATTTATAGTTCTACACTAATTTCAATCTTTGTAACCTCAACCATTTTTATTGGCCTTACTTCTTTTTTTTCAGTTCCTATTGCCAACTGGTTGCGTTATCCCAACCATACAGAATATGTTATTTGGTTTGCTATTATCGTTGGGCTAGATGCTTTATCTGCCATTCCGATGGCAAAATTAAGAGAGCTTGAGAAGGCCAAATTGTTTGCAGGAATCAATCTTATAAACATTTTTGTAAACATTGCTTTAAACTTGTTCTTCCTTGTGTATTGCAGGAATCACTTTTCGACAAACGGTGAAGAAAGCAACTGGCTTGTTAAGCTTTGCTATAACCCAGAGATAGGGGTAGGATATGTTTTTATTTCAAACCTGGTTGCGACCATAACAAGAACCCTCTTGCTGTTGCCGCAAATGTTAAAAATAAACTTTGTTTATAATGGTGCTATTATCAGAAAAATGCTTGTCTATTCCCTGCCCTTATTAATTGCTGGCTTGGCCGGCATTGTAAATGAGACGATTGACAGGGTGATGATAAAACGAATTTTAATGAATAGTATTGGAGAGTTGGGTGCAATGACCCAGCTAGGGATATATGGCGCATGTTATAAAGTATCAATCATAATCACCATATTTATCCAAGCATTTCGTTATGCCGCTGAACCTTTTTTCTTTTCTCAACAAAAAGACGCCAATGCCAGGGAAATATACCGAAATGTAATGACGTACTTTATTATTGCCAGCTCAACTATTTTCTTAAGCATTATGTTGTTTATTGACGTGGTAATGATGTTTGTTGGAGAGAAGTTCAGAATTGGCGAAGATGTTGTTCCGATACTTTTAATGGCGAATATTTGCCTTGGAATCTTTTTTAACCTTTCCATTTGGTATAAACTAACTGAAAAAACCATTTACGGAGCTGGCATCACCCTTTTTGGTGCATTAATAACTATCATTTTAAATTATATTTGGATTCCATCTCTGGGTTATATGGGCTCAGCATGGGCTACTTTGGCCTGCTATGTCTCCATGACTATACTTTCTTATTTCATTGGGCAGAGGCATTATCCTATAAACTATAATTTGCTAAAGGGCATCGGTTATCCTCTCTCAGTACTATTGCTTTATCACATAAGCACGTTGATAAGTCATGATACTGAAGTATCTCAATTTTTAGTAAATGCAGTAATTTTGTTGCTTTTTGTAGGGAGTGTCTACATAATAGAAAAACCCAGGTTTTTACATAATCATCAATAATAGAAAAACATGACAACCGTAAAAATTATAAATCAATCCAAGCATCCTTTGCCCAGTTATGAGACTACATCATCTGCAGGTATGGATTTGCGGGCAAATATCGATGCTCCTATTATATTAAATACGCTAGAAAGGGCGATGGTATCAACTGGATTGTTCATTGAACTTCCCTTTGGATATGAAGCACAGGTAAGGCCACGAAGCGGTCTTGCTGCTAAAAAGGGAATCGCTGTGCTTAATTCTCCTGGCACTATAGACTCTGATTATCGTGGGGAGATAAAAATAATTCTAGTTAATTTGTCTAATGAAACATTTATTGTTGAAGACGGAGAAAGAATTGCTCAAATGGTAATTGCCAAACATGAAAGCATTACTTGGGCTGAGGTTGCTGAACTAAATATAACAGATAGAGGGTCCGGTGGCTTTGGAAGTACTGGAAAGAAATAAATAATGGATTTAATCCTAGTTACAAAATACTAAAAAGAACATATGAAGTTAATAGTACCAATGGCTGGAATGGGAAAGAGGCTAAGGCCACATACATTAACAATGCCCAAACCTTTATTGCCAATTGCAGGGAGACCAATTGTACAACGATTGGTTGAAGATATAATAAAGGTGTGTGAAGAGCCTGTTGAAGAAATTGCCTTTGTAATAGGAAATTTTGGAGAGAAGGTAGAAGCTCAGCTTAAAGAAATTGCGACAGCTATTGGGGCAAAAGGCTCCATTTATTATCAGGATGAGGCACTTGGGACAGCACATGCAATCTTATGTGCCAAGGAGGCATTAGATGGAAAGACAATTGTAGCCTTTGCTGACACCCTTTTCCAGGCAGATTTCTCTCTGAATGAAAGTCAGGACGGAATTATATGGGTAAAAAAGATAGATGATCCCAGTGCTTTTGGTGTTGTGAAACTTAATGATCAAAATATTATTACGGACTTTGTTGAAAAACCTGAAACGTTTGTGTCTGATCTGGCAATAATAGGAATCTATTACTTTAAAGATGGTGCGTTTCTAAGAAAAGAGTTGGAATATGTTATCGATAACGACATAAGAGACAAAGGAGAATATCAGCTAACTACCGCCTTAGAAAACATGAAAGACAAGGGCACCCTTTTTTCTGCTGCCCCTGTTTCTGATTGGCTGGATTGTGGCAATAAAGATGCTACAGTATCAACAAATAAACGAATACTAGAGATTGGAAAAGAAAACGGATTGATCTCGCACGCTGCAGAATATCAGCCTGGAACAATTATTGAGCCTTGTTATATTGGAAAAAATGTGACGATTGAAAATTCCAGTATTGGCCCATTTGTTTCCATAGGAGATAATACTACAATTAAAAACGCCAGGGTCGAAAACAGTATTATTCTTGCTAATTCATTAATAGAGTCAGCAAACATAAATAACTCCATGATTGGAAATCACGTTGTTTACTCAGGAAATGGAAAAGAAAACAGAGAGAACAGCGTTAGCATAGGAGATTATTCAAGTTTAATTTAAGTAATTTCTTGCTCGGATTCTTGCATGATGTACGATGATTAGGATTTTTAAAATATTTATTTGTGTGCTTTTTTTGCTAAGCTGCTCCTCAATTAAAAAGGGCCAGGAAGCAAAGACTGAAAACCAACAAAAAGGCAGCCTGTCCGCAAAGGACAAAGTGCATTTTGACAAGGTTTTTTATGCCGCAAACAGGGCAAAAATATTGGGCGACTATGATGAAGCAGCAGACCTTTTTGCTCAATGTGTACGTAAGGATCCAAGCAATGCGGCTTCTATTTATGAGCTTTCCAATATCTACTTACATCTGGGGAAGCTAAAAGAATCCCTGTTTTTTATTAAAAAAGCCGCTGCTATTTCCCCTGATAACATTTGGTATCAGCTGGCCCTGGCAAAAAACTATTATCAAAACAAGCTATTTGACAAATCCATTAAAGTTTACGGATCAATAGTTAAAAATCAGCCCCAAAATATAGAGGCTCATTATGAGATGGCAGGGATAATGGTTCAGGCAGGAAATCTGAATGATGCCATTAAAGAATATAACAAAATAGAGAAGAAAATTGGTGTTGTTGAGGACATCATTCTGCAAAAAGAACTCATCTATATCCAACTGAATAAAGTTGACAAGGCGATTGATGAGATGAATAAGCTCATTGCTTCCGCCCCAAAAGAACCCAGATATTATGGGATGCTGGCTGAATTGTATCAAGCAAACGGTTTTGACGACAAGGCAATGGCCACCTATAAAAAGTTATTGCAATTAAGCCCTGATGATGCATATGCGCACCTATCTCTCGCAAACTTCTATCGCAGGCAAGGAAAAGAAGACCTTTATATAAAAGAGATGAAAATTGTATTTGGCAGCAAGACCATGTCTATTGACAAGAAAATAGAGATTCTTTTTCCCTTTTATTCATTATCAGAAAACAATGCAGGCAAAACCAACCACGCTTTAGTCTTTTGCAGGTTGCTTATTGCCACGCATCCAAATGAAGCAAAAGCACATGCTATGTATGCAGATTTTTTATACAGGGAAGGCAAATTAGAAAAGGCCCTTGAGGAGTACCGGCTTGTCATCAATATTGACAAAAGCAAATTTCTTATATGGAAACAATTAATACAGGTAGAATTGGAGCTGAAAGAATTTGAGTCTATGCTTACTGATAGTGAAGAGGCGATTGAGCTTTTCCCAAATCAATCTGTCCTTTATTTGTATAATGGTATCGCAAACATCCAAATAAAGAGTTTTGATGCTGCCATCGTTATGCTTAAAAAAGGTGTAAGCCTAACATTAGACAATAATTTCCTTTTGACTAGCTTTTACTCTAACCTGGGAGACTCCTATCACTCTACAAAAGACACAGGTGCTTCTGACCTGGCCTATGATAAGGCGCTTGAATATGATCCAAATAACATTTATGTATTGAACAACTACAGCTATTACCTTTCGTTAAGGGGAAAAGAGCTGGAAAAAGCACGAAAAATGGCTTCAAAGTCAATAGAATTAGAGCCCAAAAACATCTCTTTTCAAGACACCTATGGCTGGGTATTGTATAAATCTGGCAATTATAAAGAAGCAAAGATTTGGATTAATAAATCATTGAATAATGGAGGAAACCAGCGTCCTGTAATACTTGAGCACTATGGCGATGTTTTATATATGCTGGGACAAAAGGAGGAAGCCTTAAAGTATTGGAATGAAGCAAAACTTAAGGGAGGTAAGTCTAAATTGTTGGAGAAAAAGATTCAGGACAAAAAGCTATATGAAAACCCTTAACCAACCTTTTTGCATATTAATGCTTGTTTTTTGCATTGTTTTCTCGGGCTGTAAAACCGCTAAAGATACAGGTAAAATATCCTTAAAGAAAAAAAGCTCACATGAGCTGATAAATAAATTATGGGAAAACCAGCTTTCATTTAAATGGATGAGTGCCAAGTTGTCTACAAAAGCTGTCATTTCCAATAAAAGGACAGATGTTAGTATAAAGCTAAGGCTAAGAAAAGACAGTGCTATCTGGATGTCTATTTCACCTGCTCTGGGCATTGAAATTGCACGGGTACTAATTACAAAAGACACCATAAGGTATCTTAACCGACTGGAAAAATCATATTACGCCGGCTCTTTTGAGTATTTCAGAAACCACACCCCCATTGACATCAACTTTACCATTCTCCAATCCCTTTTAACAGGTAGTGCTAAAGGAATTATGGACAAGCCTAAAGCCAATGATTATTCTGTTTTTAAAGCATCGGTTCAAAAAGGCACATATCAATTAAAGAAGACAAATAAGAAAAAAGACAAGAAAGGGCGGGAGAACAAATCTCACCCTGATGATTTTGGCAATAAAATCTGGCTTAGCCCCATTACCTACAAACTCGTTAAATCTGAATTGCATACTCATAAAACGAATAAGAAGGTCATTTCAACCTATGAAAATTTTATGGACATTGATGGCCAGCTAGTACCCCAAAATGCCACTATAAACATGAAGGGAGAGGAGACTATCAAAGTAACCTTTGATTATTACAAAATCATCATTAACGAGCCGCTTAACCTGCCCTATACAGTCCCAGCTAAATATTCGAAAAATGAATAGGGAAAAGAGCAAGGATGTATCAAAACCTCCATTTACATCCTATTGGATAATTTTTGCTTTTATTTCTCTTTTGCCGCTTTTTGCATTTTCTCAAAGCAAAAATGAGCTCCAAAAGAAAAAGAAAGAACTTGAAAAAGATATCCAATACACTAATATCCTCTTAAAAGAAACCAAAAAAAACAAAGAAGCATCGCTCAATCAGCTAACAACCCTCAAAAAACAAATTACTTATCGCCAGCGCTTGATTAATACCATAACCAAGGAAGTTAAGCTTATAGACAGACAGATTGCTGAGAATAACGATATTGTCCGGTCATTAGAACAAGATCTTTTACAAATTAAAAACGACTATGCAAAAATGATCTACTATGGCTATAAAAACCGCAGCTCCTACACTAAGCTTATGTTTGTCTTCGCCTCTAACGATTTTAACCAAGCCTTAAAAAGGTTAAAATACCTTCAGGAATATAGTGAATACAGGCATGAACAAGCAGATTTGATCGTAAAAACAAAAGAGCTGATAAATGAGAAGAATCAAGATCTGGAAGAAAAGCGAGAAACAAAACGCTCTTTAATGGAAAGCAAAGAAAAAGAACGAATGGAGCTTTCCACTAAAAAGAAGGAAAAGAATAATGTATATGAAAGCTTGAAGGCTAAAGAAAATCAATTAAGGGAAGACCTTAAAAAACAGCAAAAAGAAGCGGCCAAATTACAAAAGGCCATTGAAGACATTATCGCAGAAGAAATACAAAAGGCACGTGATCTTGCCAAAACAAAATCGGGGTTTGCACTCACGCCTGAAGAAGCAAAACTATCGGCAAATTTTAAAAACAATAAAGGAAAGCTCCCATGGCCTGTAAAACGTGGAATTATTGCCAGCAGCTTCGGTGAGCATAATCATCCTGTTTTATCAGGTATAAAAATTTACAATAATGGCATCGACTTAAGCACAAACAAAGGAGCTATTGCTCGCTCGATCTTTGATGGGATTGTTACTGGCGTTATTATTTTACCCGGTTCGAACAAAAAGGCTGTTATTGTACGCCATGGCGAATATTTCAGTGTGTATGGCAATTTACAGCAGGTATTTGTTAAAAAAGGTGACAAAGTTGGATTAAAACAAGATATTGGTGTTGTTTATACCGACGCCATTAAATTTAAAACCGAAAGCCATTTAGAAATCTGGAAGCTGTCTGGTGGCGGCACCGTTAAGCTAAACCCTCAAAAATGGATCGTACAGAAGGGTAAATCTGAATAGCCCTATAGTATTGAAATTATTCGTAATTTCACCACCCATTACTCATTAAAATTGGATCACAGTACTAAAAATAAATGAAACTAACTGCACTATTATGGGTTCCCGGAGGAACCGAAATCTTTGTTATTCTTTTAATTGTGGTTTTGCTTTTTGGCGCAAAAAAAATCCCAGAGCTCATGAAAGGCGTTGGAAAGGGTATTAAAGAGTTTAAAGATGCATCAGCAAAAGAAGAAGATCCAAATAAAAAAGATCCGGATAACCCCGATCAACTTAACTAGAATCCCCTAATCGCTCTTTGTCGAAAGCATAATGCCATAAATTAAATTCTGGCTACACTTCCCTTAATTATTAAATCAATGGGTGCTGCTAACACTATTATTTCTTTGCAATCAGCTATTAAAGAAGGACTTACCAGCTGCGTTGAGCAGCTAGACAACTATCTGGCCGCTATAGAAAAGAACAAAGATTTAAATGCATTTCTGGAAGTTTTTGAAGAAGAGGCCCTTCAACAAGCAAAAAAGACAGATCGGAAATTACGCGATGGCTCAGCAGGAAAGCTTGCAGGCCTGGTGATTGCAATAAAAGATAATCTCTGCTATAAAGATCATCAAGTCTCTGCCTCTTCCAAAATACTTAATGGGTTTACCTCTCTGTATAATAGTACCGTGGTAGAAAGGCTAATTGCTGAAGACGCAATTATTCTGGGACGACTGAATTGCGATGAATTTGCCATGGGAAGCTCTAATGAAAATTCCGCTTACGGAAACGTCCTCAACCCAATAGACAAGACAAAAATTCCAGGAGGTTCTTCAGGCGGTGCTGCTGCTGCAGTTAAAGCAGGCCTCTGCCATGCTGCTTTGGGTACGGATACAGGTGGGTCTATCAGGCAACCCGCCTCATTATGTGATATTGTGGGGCTAAAGCCTACCTATGGCAGGGTTTCCAGGCATGGTTGTATTGCTTACGCATCCTCCTTCGATCAAATAGGGCCAATGACAAATAATGTTGAAGATGCAGCCTTAATTTTAGAGGTTATAGCAGGGCCTGATGAATACGACAGCACCCTCTCCACTAAAGAGGTTCCAGAATACTCCAAGCTACTGGAGATAAAAGGGAAAAAGCGAATCGCCTATTTAAATGAATGTATTAACTCAGAAGGCTTGGATCCGGAAATTCGCTCCACAATGGAAGCAAGTTTTGAGAAGCTGCGGAAAAAAGGCCATACTGTAGAGGGTGTAGACTTCCCATTTCTTGATTTTCTCGTACCAGCTTATTATGTGCTGACCACTGCTGAAGCATCCTCAAACCTGGCACGCTATGATGGGATTCATTATGGACATAGAAGCAAAGAGGCAACAGACCTGGATTCAACTTATAAAAAATCCAGGTCAGAAGGTTTTGGCAAGGAAGTAAAAAGACGGATAATGCTGGGGACCTTTGTCCTTAGTGCTGGTTATTATGATGCCTATTATTCCAAGGCACAAAAAGTGAGAAGGATCATTAAAGAAAAAACAGAAGATATTCTTTCGGCTTATGATTTCATCATGATTCCTACAACACCAGGCACTGCCCTGAAAATTGGAGAAAAAATAAACGATCCTGTCGCCATGTACCTGGAAGACATATTTACCGTACAGGCCAATTTAGCTGGACTGCCTTCCATTTCATTGCCCCTTGGACAACATTCAAACGGCCTTCCATTTGGCATCCAATTAATTGCCGGACAAATGAAAGAGGATGCCTTATTAGCTATATCAGAATATCTCATGGCCAATTTCCGCAATTAATAGGTGTCAGCAATGTTTCCTTTAGGAAAATAATTTTTGTATTATTGTGAGCTATTTTATAATAGGACCTTTATTGCAAATCATTTTTCTTAAATCAATTACCTGAAAAGATGAAAAAACTTTTACTCGGATTGTTCACTTTTGCTGCTGCAAGTCAATTTTTATCCGCTCAAACCTTACAGGTCTCTGTATCTGTATCAGACCTTTCCTGCAATAGTGTTTGTGACGGTTCTGCCACAGCAACAACTACAAACGGAACAGCTCCTTTCACATATTCATGGGATGACCCAGGAAACCAAACAGATTCTGTCGCAATTGGTTTATGCGCTGGCATCTATACAGTTGAGGTAATAGATTTTGTTGGCGATACCGTAATCGTGACAGATACTGTTTCAGAGCCGGCATTACTCGCAGCAACAGCAACCACAACTGATGCCACATGCAACGGCCTTTCTGACGGAACAGCATCACTTGCCGTTGCCGGAGGAACTGCCCCATATGTTATAGACTGGGGCTCGGCTGACACCAACGCATTGGGTGCTGGAACCCACGGCTACACAGTAAGTGATAACAACAGCTGTTCTCTCACTGACAGCGTTACCATCACTGAACCAACTGCATTGAGCATTACTCCTTCCACAACTGATGCCACATGCAACGGCGGAGGAACTGCCCCATATGTTATAGACTGGGGCTCAGCTGATACCAACGCATTGGGTGCTGGAACCCACAACTATATGGCAACAGATACCAATGGATGCTCTGTAAGTGATAGTGTAGCCATTAACGAACCGGCGGTACTTAGCACAAGTATTTCGGTGTCGATTGCTACAGCCTGTAATCCAGATTCTAGCGCTTCGGCGACCGCTACTCCTTCAGGAGGCACAAGCCCTTATAATTATCAATGGGATGACCCCTCATCCCAAACCAATGCATCTGCGTTAAGCCTTCCAACCGGAGACTATACGGTTGTTGTTACAGACAACAACGGATGTTCTGTCACAGAATCTGTGACGGTAGGATTGGTTATTTCCATTTCCTCAACAAGTCCGGTTTGCGGAGGCGTATGTGATGGAACAGCATCAGTTACTGCAAGTGGCAGTGGCGGCGTTTATGCCTATTCTTGGGATGACCCCTCCTCACAGGCCACAGCTACTGCTACAAACCTGTGTGACGGATATACCTATACTGTTGTTGTTAGTGATACTGGAGGATGTACTGAAACAGGATCTGTCGTGTTTACTCCCTTAAACCCACTAAGTGTAACAATTACTACTATAAACATAAATTGCTATGGGGATAGCACAGGCTCAGCAACAGCTGCTGGCAGCGGAACAGGCGGTTATTCTTATTACTGGCCCTTTTCAGGAAGCACCAGCGCCGCCCAAAACAATCTTGGGCAAGGCACCTATGATGTTATTTTAACAGATGTAAATAGCTGTTCTATACAATCAAGTGCAACCATTACACAGCCCGCAGCACCTCTTAACTCAAGCATTGCAACAACCATGTGCAGTTGTCATGGGGTATCAGACGGCGCCGCAAACCTATCAGTGTCTGGAGGCACCACTCCTTACACTTATAATTGGCAGTACAGTTCATCGCCCCCATCCATCCAGCCTCAGGACACTTCAGGCATGGTGGCAGGATCCTACGGAGTTTCCATTCAAGATAATAAAGGTTGTTCAACTTCGGATACCGCAGTGGTAAGTGAACCAGATGCCCTGGCCTTATCAGGCAGCAGCTCTCCTGATGGAGGGCTTGGAAATGGTGCGGCATGGGTCATAGCCGCAGGAGGTACCGCTCCTTATAATTATGCCTGGAACGATCCGGGTTCACAAACTACCGACTCTGCCAAGAGCCTTACGATGGGAGCTTACCAGGTATTGGTAACCGACGATAATGGCTGTAGCACTACTTTGGATATCGGCGTTGCTGATGTAGAGAACCCACTATTTGAAAATACTATAGAAGGCAAGTTTGATGACTTTGCAAGATCCCTGGACCTCGTTACGGGCGGCGGTTATGTAATTGCCGGCTATACAGCGAGTTTTGGTGCTGGCGGCTCTGATGCCTATTTGGTTAATCTTGATGAAAATGGAAATTACAATTGGTCTAAAACCTATGGCGGAACAGGAGATGATGCTGCCAATGCTGTCATCAATACCAGTGATGGCGGCTATATAATGGCTGGATTTTGTCAATCCTTCAGCTCTATAGGAAACGATATATATGTTACCAAAACCGATGCTAGCGGAACCGTGCAATGGTCAGATATTCATGGGGGCTCCGGCGATGAAAAAGCTTATGCTGTAGTGGAATTAGCTGGAGGCGGATATATAGTTGCCGGTGGTACCAGCAGCTTTGGTGCAGGAAACACGGATATGTATCTGATAAGACTAGACGCTAGCAGCGCCATGCTATGGTCAAAGACCTATGGTGGACCAGGGTATGATTATGCTTATGATGCAAAACAAACAAGTGATGGAGGATATATCCTGGCAGGATATACATACAGCTACGGTTCGGGTGAAGCTGATGTTTACCTGGTGAAAACTGACGAAGCAGGTGATATAGAATGGACCAAGGTAATTGGCGGTGCGGCTGATGATATCGCCTGGTCTGTTACCGAAATTTCCACTGGAGGCTACGCCATAGCTGGTACTTCCAATAGTTTTGGCAGTGGTGAAGAAGATATTTATTTTGTGATAACAGATGCGAGCGGAACCCCCATTGTTACAAAAACTTTTGGCGGAACAGCTGAAGACCATGGCACATCGATTGCCGAGACTTCCGACGGAGGCTTCGTCATTGCAGGATATTCAAAAAGCTATACCAACCAGGCTGAAGACATCTGCCTGATCAAGACAGATGCGAATGGGGAGGAAGCCTGGACCAAGGTGTATGCAGGTTCGTTTAATGACCGTGTTTGGGACGTTAAGCAAAGTACTGACAACGGCTTTGTTATGGCCGGCAACTCACAGAGCTTTGGCGTAACTATAGTTCCCGGCTATTGGGAACAGCACATTATCAAGACCAACGCAAATGGCAGCACGAATTGTAACAGCTCTGGCGCTCAGGCTTCCGGACAGGATGTAAACGGCAATGTGACTGTCGGCGGAGCAGATGCCCCCGGAGGAGCAGGGATGCCCGTGCCAACTATAGAATTAACCGCTGCACCCTTGTCCCAGTTCCTTTGTTATGAGACAACGGCCATTGAGCAGGTGATCTCTGAAGATGCCAGCCTTCATGTATATCCCAACCCAAATAGCGGACAATTCTTTTTGCAGCTGGAGCTGAGCAAGAATAAATCTGCGGATATTAACATCTATAACCTTCAGGGCCAGCGGATCATCGCAAGGGCTGTTGCGGGAAGTGGTGAAACGCTGCTCTCCATAGACCTGGGCGAAGTTCCTGCGGGGATGTATTATGTGCAGCTGGTCTCCAACGGCGACGTTGTGACGAAGAAGGTGGTGGTTCAATAGCAAATTATAGGTTTCTCTTAATACGGCCTTGGTGATATAAAGGCTGAATTTGGTCTCTTGTATAAGCCCTCTTGTCTATTCTCTTTCTTTTATGCCCAAGAATTACTATATTTACACGTACCCTAATAATAATACCCTATGAATAAACGCCTAAGCTTCTTGCTGATCTTTCTGGCAGCAGCCCAGATTTCTCTTTCACAATACCAGGCCATGATCAGTATACCGGGTTCTTCAGGTATCGCCATAAACACCCATAACGGAAACATGCATTACCAGCGGACCGATGTGGTCATCCCCTGTGTGGGCCTTAACCTGGGCATGACGTTTTCTTATAATGTAGAATGCAGTAAAATTGACAGTGGATACGGAAATGGCTGGACCCATACTTATAACCGCTACTATGAAAAGGATATATCCACTAATGACATTAAATTATGGGATCACAAGGGGAAATCATACCAATATACATTCAATGGCACTGCCTATGAATCCCCTACAGAAGTTAAGGATACCCTGGTGGAATATAGCACCGGAAAGTACAGGCTGATTAACCCCAGGGGCTATGTTTTTTATTTTGATGATTCTTCCCACCAGAAGCTTACTAAAATAGAGGACCTAAATTATAATATGCCTTTTGGCAGCCCGGGAGTTGTGTCCAACACGATCTCCATAGAGTACACCAATGGCAAGCCAACAAAAATACTCAATGATAACAGCGGCAAATCGCTCAGCCTCTCTTACTCAAATGGCCACCTTGCCACACTTACAGATAATAATACAGGTACGGCACGCAGCTGGCACTACCTCTATTCAAATGCCAGGATGGTACGGATGCAGGATCCAATGGGATATTG
>JYMV01012185.1_pt2 | contig 33432 bp, 27 predicted proteins | sample 338911 | NCBI WGS metagenome assembly JYMV01 (sample SAMN03354496, study PRJNA234377) | hydrothermal vent metagenome | biome: Deep sea; feature: Hydrothermal plumes at the Eastern Lau Spreading Center, Western Pacific Ocean; material: Seawater | place: Tonga | collected 2009 | depth 2000 m m
ATCAATCCCCAGTATGCTGAAGCATACAATAATTTAGGCAATGTGCTGAAAGAAATGGAGCGGTTGGATGAGTCTCTTCAAGCTTATCAGGAGGCATTGGAGATCAATCCCCAATACGTTGAAGTATATAATAATTTGGGCAATGTGCTAAAAGAAATGGAGCGGTTGAACGAATCCATTCAAGTCTATCAGAAAGCATTGGAGATCAATCCCCAATATGCACCAGCCTACTCAAATCTCGGTAATACCCTCGAGGCAAAAGGTGAACTGGACCAGTCCATTCAAGTCTATCAGAAAGCATTGGAGATCAATCCCCAATACGCTGAAGCACACAAAAATCTTTCGTTATCCCTCTTAAAACTGGGAAACTTCAAGCAAGGTTGGGAAGAGTATCAATGGCGGTGGAAATGTGATAAATTCGCGGCAGAAAATAGGAGGGATTTTCCGCAGCCGATGTGGGATGGTAGTTCACTAGATGGTAAATCGATTATCATTTGGCAGGAACAAGGCACAGGTGATCATATTATGTTTGCATCTTTACTCGTTAAATTACAAGAACAAGCTCAAAGAATATTTGTCGAAACTGAACACCGTCTACTTCCTATCTTAGAGCGCTCTTTTCCTACCATTCATTTCCGTACAGTCCACATTCCACCAGATCCCCAGCTCCTTGACATAACTATCGATTTCCAGTCCCCAATTGCCAGTCTTCCCCAATGGTTTTTAACAAATGAGGAGGATTTCCCCAAACGTCAGGCTTATCTTAAAGCCAGTGATCACATGAAACAAAGGCTCAGACATAAATACCAACAACTAGCCGAAGGAAAAACACTAATCGGCATCTCCTGGAAAAGTGTAAATAAAAATATTGGCAAACAAAAAAGCGCACCTCTTAAGCAGTGGGAAACGCTGTTATCCTCAAAGGATTGCTTTTTTATTAACCTTCAATACGAATACGGCGATTTTGACCATGAATTTGATCAGTTTGCCAACGCTACTGGTATATCAATTTATTGCGATAAGGAGATAAATCCACTTGAGAATCTTGATGATTTTGCCGCCCAGGTTGCTGCTCTTGATCTCGTAATCACCATCTCGAATACGACAGCACATGTGGCTGGAGCACTAGGTAAATCGGTCTGGACGCTATTGCACTATGGTGCTGACTGGAGATGGCTAACTGATCGCTCTGACACTCCGTGGTATCCTTCTATGACGCTTTTTCGACAGAAAGATCAAGGTGATTGGGGCAGCGTCTTTCAACAAATTCACACCACCTTGAAAGGATATAAACCAGCTGGCTAGTGTTGGATTCGAGTGGTTCATATTAAGCTTTTTTGGGTAGGTTGTTCAATCGAATTATGCTTTGACACTATAACATCTGCCCCTTCATGAATTTTTCAATTGAATGGCGAAATGAAAATATTATCTTGTTACTTTAATTTCGGTTGTTCAAATAACCCGTGAATTCAACAGAAGAATGAGAAAATCTTTTTCCAAGGTTAAAATAGGTGTTGATACAGGTGGAACATTCACTGACATAGTGATGAGTGTTGACAACAAAATATTCACCCATAAAATCCTCTCAACTCCCCAAGATCCCGCACTCGCTGTATTACAAGGCATCCATCAAATTTTAGAGATGAATGGTGTTAACAGACATCAGGATATTGAAATTATTCATGGATCTACCATTGCTACCAACACGCTAATCGAACGCAGTGGTGCTAAGGTCCTTTTGATTACTACGAAGAATTTTGAAGACATATTGGAGATAAGAAGGCAAGCTAGGTCGGATTTATACGATTTTAATGTAACGCAACCTATTCCTCTGGTACCTCGTGAGCAACGATTTGGTGTATGTGAGAGGGTTTTACACAATGGTAGTATTCAGACCCCAATCGATATAAATCGACTTGACCAAATCATCAATCAAGCTGACATGAACCAGATTTCATCCATCGCAGTGTGCTTTCTCTTTTCATATGCTAATCCGAAACATGAACAAATTGTAGAGGGAAAAGCAGTTGATTTGAATATCCCAATATCAGCATCTCATAAAATTTTGCCGGAATATAGAGAATTTGAAAGATTCAGCACAACTGTTGCCAATGCCTACATCCAACCAAAAGTTAACAGCTACATTTCAAGACTAAGAACAGAACTTCCATCTTCAATTCGTATCATGCAATCAAACGGAGGAAGTATTTCAGCTCAAACGGCATGTGATCAGCCAATTCGCACCGTACTTTCTGGCCCAGCAGGTGGAGTTATTGGAGCCTTGAAAGTTGCACAAACGGCGGGCTTCGACCGAGTTATTACCTTTGACATGGGAGGAACATCAACCGATGTTAGTCTCTGCGATACTCAGATATCTATGACAACTGAAAGCAACATCAGCGGTATACCGATTAAAGTTCCAATGATTGACATCCAGACGGTAGGTTCAGGAGGTGGATCAATCGCCGAAATTGATTCAGGTGGAGCCCTCAAGGTTGGACCTCGAAGCGCGGGGGCTGACCCTGGCCCAATTTGTTATGGAAGAGGTAAAGAAGTTACGGTAACCGATGCAAACTTGTACTTAGGGAGAATTGATCCGAACCATTTTCTTGGCGGTCATATGCCGCTTAACCCTGAGCTCGTAAACGAGGCAATCACCAATTTTGCTAATCAAGTTGGACTCACTCCTGTCCAAGCGGCCGAAGGAATTATAGATGTTGCAAACGCTAAAATGGAGCGGACAATCCGAGTAATCTCTATAGAGAGAGGATTCGATCTACGCGATTTTGCGCTGGTATCTTTCGGTGGAGCGGGAGGCTTGCACACCTGTGACCTAGCACGGAATCTTGGTATTTCTACTATCGTTATTCCACCGAATTGCGGATTGCTATCAGCATACGGCATGATACTGTCAGACGTGGTTAAAGATTATTCGCAAACGGTTTTAAGAAAATCAATTGAAACAACCATTTTTTCTGAACTGAGCCATAATTTTTCCGAATTGATTAGCCAAGCAAACGATGATATGTTAGCCGAAGGTTTTGATTGTAACCAAGTCACCCTTCATCGAACAATAGATGTGCGTTATGTTGGGCAGTCACACGAATTGAACGTTGAATTTACTCCAAATTTTGCAGAGAGTTTTCATTGCATACATAATCAGCGTTTTGGTCATGCTAAACATGATACTGTTATAGAAATTGTTAACTTGCGAGTTCGCGCCGTTGGCAAAACAGAAGATTCAATGGACACGATTCAAAACCTAGGATCAAACAGCCGCGAAAAATTTTATCATAAGAATGTAATCTTTAATGGTAAAAATTATCCAACTGATTTATATCATCGAGAAGATCTAAAAACAGGGAGTGAAATAAATGGACCCTCAATTATAGTTGAACTGAGTGCGACAACGGTGATTCCCCCAGACTTCTCGGCAGAAATTGATTCAGGTCAAAATATGATTGTGAAGCAAAAATGAAAGAGAATCTAAAGTTTTTATCGGTTACCCTGCTTATCATTTTCACGTTTATCTCCTCGGCAGAATCCAATACACTGGAGGAACTGGATCAACAAATATTTGATGCGATTTATGACGAAAAGAACTCCGGATCAATAAGACACACTTTGATGAAGAATATTACGCATTTTGGCAATTCATCTGCCGTTATTGGATTGTCTCTTCTAACTGTGACTTATGGCAAAGAAAAGAATCGGCAAACTGGACGGTTGATGTCATCAGCATTTTTAGGATCCAGCTTAATTGTTTATACGGCAAAAAGGCTGATTAATCGACGCCGCCCTCTTGATATACATGATACTGATACTCCTGCCTTACCATCAGGACATACAGCAAACGCTTTTGCTATGGCAACCATACTAGGAAACCGCCATCCAAAGTTGAGAATCCCTTTGTACATCGGCGCGGGGATGGTTGGTTTTTCCAGAATTTATCTTGGACGACACTACGTTTCAGACGTGCTAATGGGAGCAACAGTTGGAACCGGAGTTGGATTACTCGTTTGGCAACATCAATTGACTTTGCTGAAGTGGGAATTCTGAGGGAGAGAATCAATTATACTGAAAAAACCACGATCTAAAAAGTAATTGATTTAAATGATTCGATTTGAGCCTTGATCGCGTGCTCAGTTGGTAGCCGTTCAGCACTTGAAGCCCCATAGAACCCGACAACACCTTCAGTATAATCAAGGATATATTGCGCATCGCTCGGTTCAGCAATAGGCCCCCCATGACAAATGACCAGAATTTCTGGATTAACCGATTTGGCCGCATCATGGATCTCCTGCACTTTTTTGGCTGCATCTCCTAGTGTTAAGGCTGTTTTAGCCCCGATTGTACCTTTTGTTGTTAATCCCATGTGAGCCACGAGGATATCCGCCCCCGCATCAGCCATCTGTTCTGCCTCTGATGCATTAAAGGCATATGGTGTTGTAAGCATACCGAGATTGTGCGCGGTTCGAATCATGGCAACTTCTGGGCCATATCCCATGTCTGTTTCCTCAAGATTTTGACGAAAAACCCCGTCAATTAGCCCAACCGTTGGGAAATTTTGCACACCGGAGAATCCTGTCAGATCAACTTTTTTTAAGAAGTTTTCCATAATTCGAAATGGATCCGTACCACAAACACCAGCTAAAACCGGAGTGTTTTTCACCACTGGAAGCACTTCGCTCGCCATTTCAATGACAATCCGATTGGCGTCGCCATACGGCATCATACCCGCTAGTGAACCACGTCCTGCCATGCGGAAACGCCCAGAGTTATAAATCACGATTAGATCAATTCCACCTGCTTCCTCACACTTGGCTGATAAACCTGTGCCTGCACCCCCACCGATGATTGGTTGTCCTGATTCAATATTCTCTCTGAGCCGATTAAGGATATCATTTCTTTCAAACTTCACAGTTGCTTCCTCTCCATCATTTACTCTTTCTGCCACATTTTTTCAAAATTATCCCGTGGAACAAAACCAAGGATTTTTCGTGCCTTATCAAACTCAAATTTTTGATGTGGAAGGTTAGCCGATGGGTAAAATATTTCAAACCGTGACGGTAGATCTGTCAACTTAACCTCTAAGCCAAGCCGAAACAGTTCTGCTGTATCACGCCAACTCAACTGGAACTCGTTGCTATTACAGCCCTCTCTAGGATCGTCATAATCAACAAATATAGAAAACAGGTAGCACTGTACATACAAACTATGGTAATTTTCCGTAAATACTTTGCAAATTTCCTGACCCAACGACTTCGTAAGGGCGTAAACTTCAGTACTAGGACTTGGTGGGGAATCTGGATTCAATTCAAAATCCAAGTCAAAGATCATTTGCCCATTAGTGGCTGTCCACGGCCCAGTCTGAATTACACGCTGAATTTTATGATCCACCGCAGCACGCATGGTATTATAGGAACCTCGTGTACTAACATCAAAGGCTAGTTTTCGATCATGTCGCAGTACTGAACAGTTGATGACAGCATCCATGCCTCCTGTCGCTTCCATCACCTGATTTAGATCTGCCACATCAACAACCATAGTTTCATGTTCCGATTCAATCGGCATAACGTCGGTAATTCGAAGTTGATAAGACTTCTCTAGGACCTTGACAAGATGAGGCCCCATATAACCATTTGCTCCCAAAAGCAAAACCTTCATCCATTTACTTCCACGTTATTTCATCTATGACATGCTTAAACGACTTCACGACACACAAATTCACTATGCATCTTGACAGAACAGAGCAATCTGTTGTTATACTGGGAATATAACTTGCTGATCTAAGAAAACCTTGCTAACCGATCTGTGCTGATGGATGCGAAGAATTGCTTCTGCTAGAAGTGGAGCAATCGATAGCACATTCACCTTACCATCCATTTGTTTTTCGGCTGGCACAGGAATTGTATTCGTTGTCACGATTTCTTGAATTGATGAACGATTGAGCCGCTGTGCTACATTACCTGTTAGGACTGGATGGGTAATGCTAATATAAGCAGGATTAGCGCCTGCGGCCACCAAGGAATCTGCATGCTTGTAAATGCTGCCACTGGCAATCAAATCATCAATGATAATAGGCGTTCGGCCCTGAACATCACCAACAATTTCCGCTTTTACTTCGACTTCAGTTCCACCAACGCCAGCACGCCGCTTATGCATCAGAGCCATCGGCAACTCAAGCAGATCAGCATAATTCTCCGCGAATTTGGCCCTACCTACATCAGGTGATATAATGACACCATTCTCAATATTCTTTTCCTTGAGGTAGGTAGCCAAGGTTGCCAGCGCTGTTAGGTGATCAAACGGAATGTCAAAGAATCCCTGAATCTGAGTAGCGTGTAAATCTACCGAGATGATACGATCGGCACCAGCAGAAGCCAGCAGGTTAGCCACTAGCTTGGCGCTGATTGGTTCGCGACCAGTTGATTTATGATCTTGGCGCGCATACCCAAAATAAGGAATCACTGCTGTGATCTGGCGTGCGGATGCACGTTTCAGTGCGTCCATCACAATGAGCAGTTCCACCAAATTGTCGTTAACCGGTTCACACGTTGGTTGAACGATGTATATATCTGCTCCTCGGATACTTTCCTCGATTTGAACGTGAATTTCACTATCCGGAAAAGTTGTGATAGCAATTTTTCCAAGTTCAACACCCAAAATTGAACCAATCTCTTTTCCAAGCTCAGGATTAGCACGACCTGTAAACAGCCGTAAATCGCGACTTACGTTTTCCGCTCCTGTTGTTAACACAATAGAAATCTCCTTTTGTAAGATCAGGTACTCTTCAAATCAAGAAAAGTGGAAATTAACCCCACTGCAAAACGCCACCAGTTTGATACTCGGTAACGCGCGTTTCAAAGAAATTCTTCTCCTTTCTAAGATCCATGACCTCACTCATCCAAGGAAAAGGGTTATGGACATCATAAAGTTTTTCAAGCCGAATTCTTTCTAGACGCCGATCAGCAATGTACTCGATATATTGTTTTACACTTTCAGCATTTAATCCAAGAATTCCGTGAGGCAGGCAATCTTTAGCATATTCATATTCATATTCAACCGATTTTTGAATGTTCTGGGAAATATTCGCTGTGAATTCATCCGTCCAAATCGATGGGTTTTCATCAACAATTGTATTAATGAGATCCGATCCAAATGCCAAGTGAACTGATTCATCACGCAAAATGAACTGAAATTGCTCTCCAACCCCGACCATCTTGTTACGCCGTAGGAATGATAACATCATCACAAAACCAGCATAGAAGAAGATTCCTTCCATAATAACATAATAGCCAACAAGATCATTTACAAATTTTTGAATATTTTTCTCTCCGACAGTTGTGAAGTTGGGATCCATGACCGACTTGGTCATCTCAATAACAAACTGATCCTTCCGCCTAATACTTGGAATTCGCTCATACATATTATACACTTCGTCAGGATCAATTCCTAAAGTGTCACAACAATATATAAATGTATCAGTGTGTACTGCCTCCTCATAGGCTTGACGAAGTAAATACTGACGGCATTCTGGATTAGTAATGTGTTTGTAAATAGCAAGAACGATGTTGTTAGCTGTCAAGCTCTCTGCCGTTGAGAAGAATCCCATATTCCATAGAATTAATCTTCGTTCATCACTGCTTAACTCATCCCGGCTACGCCAGACTGCGATGTCTTGTTGCATATTTACTTCTTCAGGAACCCAGTTATTGGCAACCCCCTTCTTGTAATGTTCTCTAGCCCACTTGTACTGCATTGGTAAGATTTTGTTAGGGTCTGTGGAAGAATTATTGATGATGGTTTTATGTAATGGGAAATCAATTTGCATACAAGCTCCAAGATAAAGCCTAGGCTAGAATTTAAACAATACAGGTCACGCACCAGATACACCAATTACTGACAGGCTTCACATTCTTTGTCATCCATATTGCGGACGTTACTACCAAGGGGCATTTCTTCCATTTTGTCTTCTGTCATGGAAGTGGTATGATTGAATTTTTTGTTAATATCAATCGTGCTTTTTTCAACGGCCGAAGCTCCCAGTGTCCTCAAATAATAGGTCGTTTTAATCCCACGGTTCCAAGCATCAAAATAGATGTCAGAGATCTCTTTGCCGGAGACAGAGGGTGTGAAGATGTTCAAAGATTGGCTTTGATCAATCCATTTACCACGAACGGCTGCATGTTTGATCAACCAAACAGGATCTATTTCAAAGACTTCTTTGTATTTTCTTTTTACGTCTGGGCTAACTTCCGAAATTGCTTGAACACTGCCATCATGGTATTTTAACTTCTCAAGCATTTCTCGATTCCAAAGTCCTTCTTTAGACAATTCCTCGATAAGAAAACAATTAATAATAGTAAATTCACCACTCAGATTTGATTTTGCATAAATATTCTTATACGCAGGTTCAATAGATGGGAAACAACCGCTGATGTTCGCGATCGTCGCCGTTGGGGCAATTGCCATGCAGTTGGAATTCCGCATGCCATACTCTTTAACATGTTCTTTCACCACCGACCAGTCAAGCTGATTTGCCAGATCCACTTCAATTTCCATATCCCGTTCCTGACCAAGTTGGCGTAAGGTATCAATGGGGAACAAGCCCTGATCCCATTTCGATCCAGAAAATGATTCATAACATCCCTTCTCTTTGGCAATTTCAGATGAGACAAGAATCGAGTGATAGGAAATGAACTCCATCATTTCATCGGAGAACCCAACTGCATCCGATGAATCAAACTGCAAATCCATCTTGTACAATGCATCCTGAAATCCCATTAGACCTAAACCAACCGGACGATGTTTCAGATTGGAGTTTTCCGCCTCCTGGGTTGGATAAAAGTTTAGATCTATTACGTTATCCAACATTCGCATAGCTACTGTAACTGTTTCTTTTAACAATTCTCGGTCAAGTTTTCCTTTGTAGATGTGGTTTGAAATGTTAACTGATCCGAGATTACAGACAGCCGTTTCATCTCGTGATGTATTTAATGTGATCTCGGTGCAGAGATTCGAACTGTGTATTATTCCAATATGACTTTGCGGTGAGCGAATATTACAAGGATCTTTGAAAGTTATCCACGGATGACCTGTCTCGTAGAGTTGCGTAACCATCTTTCGCCAGAGATCAATTGCCTTGACTTTTCGCCACAGCTTGATTTCTCCTCGTTCTGCTTTCCGCTCATAGTGTTCATAACGCTCTTTAAATTTTCTGCCGTATACATGGTGGAGATCTGGTACCTCGTCCGGCGAAAACAACATCCAATCTTCATTATCTAAAACCCTTTTCATGAAAAGATCAGGAATCCAGTTGGCAGTGTTTGTATCGTGGGTGCGGCGGCGATCATCGCCCGTGTTTTTCCGAAGCTCAATAAAATCCTCAATATCGTAATGCCATGTCTCCAAATATACACAGGTTGCGCCGCGTCTCTTTCCACTCCTATTAATAGCACCGGTGGCGGAATCAACAATTTTCAAAAATGGAATAACTCCTTGGCTATTAACATTAGTGCTTCTTATTGTACTCCCCGTTGCCCTAATGTTGGTCCAGTCGTTACCAATACCACCAGACCATTTCGCCAATTGCGCGTTGTCACCAATACACTTAAAAATATGTACCAAATCATCTTCCACAGTTGTCAAATAACAGGAACTCATCTGTGGATGTGTTGTTCCTGAGTGGAAAAGCGTTGGAGTCGAAGGCACATAGTAAAGATTGGACATCACATTGTAAAACTTGATTGCTTTTTCCTCACGATTTTTCTCATCAATTGCCAGTCCCATTGCAATTCGCATCCAGAAGTATTGAGGTACTTCAATTACGCTTTGATCGTACCCTTTTAGAAAATATCGGTCATAAAGCGTCTGAGCACCTATATAGCGGAAATTATCGTCTCTTTCGGGCCTGATTGCCTCTATCAACTGATGTATGTCAAAAACAAGCAGTCTTGGATCTAAACGACCAATACTAACCCCTTGCTTAAGTTGCCGCTCAAACATATTTTGGTAAAGTGTTGAAAAACCAGCTGAGAACCGATCAGTGTTGAGAATTTCCTTGTACAGGTCATTGAATAAAACACGTGTTGCCAACAGTGAGAAAATCGGCTCGTACTCTACTTGAGTTCTTAGTACCATAATCAGTACTTGGTTAATTTCAGGTGTTGTAATTCCATCATATACATTCTTCTTACAGCTTTCGACGATAGTATCTAGATCCAAGGTTGCATCAATATCTTTTGAGAACTTGGCAAGAGTGTTCTTGATTTCTTCGTTATCAAACCTTCTCAGGCTTCCGTCTCTCTTCTTGACGTTGATCCAATCCTCGCCAGTTTTACCAGCTTTTTCAAGTTCCTCTAAGCGACGCATTTCTTCACGTTCTTTTCGGTAAAGAATATAGGCTTTGGCAACATCAAAGAAATTATTTTCAACCAACTTCTGTTCGACAACATCCTGAATGTCCTCTACCCCAGGAACTTTGTCTATGAACTTCTCTTCAGTTTCCTCAATAATTAGACGCGTAATATCGTTAATAATCATGTTTGGCAGATGACTATCTGTTGCGACTGAAGCTTGCTGAATGGCATTTTCAATTCGGCGTGGTTCGAAATCCACAACGCGACCATCTCTTTTCTTAACCTGTTGAATTGCAGCCATAATATTAACCACCTTGTGAACCTAAAACAGTTTAACAATAGTTATAAACATACAATTTGTGAAAGACTGAGTAAGTCATTGGTTTTACTCAGTTTTTGAAATTTCTTGTAATTCCTTCTCAAAATCAGTAACGTCTTTGAAATCTCGATAGACCGAGGCAAAACGAATGTAAGCAACTTCATCAATTTCTTTCAAGAGATCCATAACGATCTCACCAACAATTCTACTTTCGATATCCGTGCGCCGAATTCTAATTAATTTTTGTTCAATTTCACTGATCAGGCTTTCAAGCTTTTCATGTTTTATTGGTCGCTTCTCACAAGCTTTGGTCAGACTAAACCGCAGCTTTCGCCGATCGAACATTTCACGACGCTGATCTTTTTTTATAATGAAGAGATCTAGGACTTCAGCCCGCTCGTAGGTCGTAAACCGTTTGGAACAAGTTTCACATTCCCTTCTTCGACGTACTACATTTTCCTTGTCAGTATCACGCTTTTCCATCACTTTTGTGGATGGGCTGTTACAATAAGGACATTTCATAAGAACACCATATCTTGTGTGTTACATTCTATATCACACAATATCTATTGTCTTGAGAGAATACTATATCATAATTTGCAATCGTTTTTCTGTCAACGTTTTTTTTACATTAAAACGAGAAAAAGTGACGACATAATTTTCAATTGACGTACTAAGCTATTGCTGTTATTCTGTTTGACGAAGATTGGTGTCGGTGAAAATTTTTGTTTAAAAGATTAATCTTTTTCGTTCCTTTTTCTGTTATTTCACTAATGGCTGTTTCCGCTTCATACGAAGATTATTCTGATATTGTTCCTGGTCAATTAATCGTCCAAGTTGTATCTGGAACAAAAATTAAAGATCTTTGTCGGGAGATGAATATTCTATCGGCTGAGAGGGTGTTTCCTCACCTGCGTTTTCCCAACCTTGGGTCTAAGCTTGAACGTATCTACCTTTTATGTTTCTCACCGTTTATCAATCTCGAATTTTTAAAGTCCAAGTGCAAGAATCATCCCAATGTTGAAGTCGCGGAGTTCAATATCATAAGATTTTCACAAAACAGTAAACTCCTCCCCAACGATCCAAAGTTTGAACAGCAGTGGAATCTGCCGATAATCAGCACGCTAGAAGCTTGGGAAATTGAAACTGGAGATCCAAAAGTAGTTATCGCGGTCGTTGATACTGGTGTTTTTTACACACATCCGGATCTTTCAAGTCAAGTCTGGGAGAATATGGATGAAATCCCCGAAAATAAGATCGACGACGATAGTAACGGTTACACTGACGATGTGCTCGGCTGGGATTTTACAGACGGCGATAATGATCCTGCCGACTTGACTGGGCATGGCACACACGTCTTTGGTATCATCGGTGCCAAAGTCAACAACGCAATCGGCATCTCAGGTATTGCCCGAAACTGTAAAGTAATGGCGTTGCGTGCAGGAACATCACTCGATTCCGGAGGAACGGGACTACAAGACAGCAAGTCATCGGCAGCAATCGTCTACGCAGTTGATAACGGTGCAAAAATTATCAACATGAGTTGGGGGAGCGATCGAAACTCATTTGTGTTACAGGATGCTATCAATTATGCCCACGCTCGTGGTGTCCTTTTGGTTGCAGCAGGTGGAAACAATATGAACTCTGAGGTGATTTTTCCGGCTGGCTACAGGAAAGTAATTTCCGTTGGATCAACTGGTATGGATGGAAAAAGATTCTACCAATCAAATTTTGGGTCAGGTATAGATATCGCAGCCCCCGGAGCACAGATTATTAGTACTCACATTAATGGCAAATATCGCTTGCTCTCAGGTACATCGATGGCTACCGCACATGTTGCTGGTATCGCTGGGTTAGTGTTTTCAAAGCGAATAAACTTGACCCATGAAGAAGTACGGGACATTCTTGTTTCGACAGCAACCCCTATTCCAGATAGCCCAGAGTTTCTAGGTGCTGGACAGATTAATGCCAAACGCGCGCTACTGACAAGTAGTTCGATGCAAGCACGAATTCTCTCACCGGAAACCAGAACTGGCAGTAACATAAGTATTGACATCATTGGACACGCAGGAGGGTTTAAATTTAAAGAGTGGCAACTTTTTTACGGTATTTCAGAGGAACCGAACCAATGGATCCCAATTTCACCCCCAAGTTCACGCCAAAAGTTTAGAGAAACGCTAGCAACGTGGAGTACTGCTGGTATGTCCGAGGGGGTTTACACAATTCGTCTGGAATCACGCTCACACGATAAAAAAGCACTTCACGATCACACAGTAGTCCATGTCGACCATTCAGCACCACAAATACACAATCTAAAAATTGGTAATTGGATATTGGGTAGTCAGCGACTTAAGGTCGTGACATGGTCAACAGATGATTTTACAACTGATATTTTATACACTCGCGATATTGGGAAGAAATTTAATCCGATTATGGAGAGTTCCTTGAGCCGCGAACATATTTTCTGGCTTCCATCCAAAGCGAATCAGTTTTACATCCAATCTCAAAATAGTGCTGATCTAAAAACTATCAATGACAATATCGGAAAATTTCATCAAACACCAACGATTCAGCCAACGATTGTAAAAAGTAACTTTTTGAAGAGGCCTACTGGCATCCCAACTCTTCACTTAGCCAATTTTGTCACCGATTTCGACCGCGACGGCCTTCTGGAAATTGTTGGTCAACCTATTGGCAATGTTCTAACAAAAAATGTGCAAATTTATGAAGAGAATCAGCTCGTATACACCATTCCACTCAACTTCACACCATTGCAGGTTGGTGATGCTAATCAGAATGGGTTAATCGAAATTCTTGGCAATGATGGCAACCGTATTTTTCTGATTGAGTGCCTGACACCAGATGGCTATCCTGAAAAAATTATTTGGGAATCAGAAATCATCGAAATTGCACGAGTCGAGGACCTCAATGGTGATGGTACTCAAGAAATTGTTGGTGCGAATAACTATTCAGGGCTTATTCTTATTTGGTCGAAAAATGGAAGGGGGTTTTTCGACCAAGTTGCGACAATTCAAAATGAAACCGATGGCGTTAACGCCGTCAAAGATTTTGCTATCGCAGATTTTGATGCCAATGGTCAGATTGAAATAATGGTTGGTGACAGCGATGGGGATCTATTAGTTTACGAATTGTTTGGTGAGTTTAATTTTCGCCTCAAATGGCATAGCAAAATGAATATTAAAGATGCATACCAACTTGCAGTAGGTGATTTAACAGGCGACGGTATCCCCGAATTTGTAGTTGGTGGTGAAGTGGATGAGCCAGATCTTCCTTCAATTGCGTCACGTTGGAAATTTCAGGTTTTTACCGCTGCATCCAGCAACTATCGACCAATATGGTCACAAGAAGTGTTACCGTATCAACGAAATGGAAATAGCCTCACAATCAGCAATGTGGATGGGGACATAGATAACGAATTGGTTATAATTGCAAATCCTGGTCTTTATATCTTTGATCAGAATGGAGATTCGATGTGGTATCACTCCATAGTTCAAACGCCACAAGTGGTAACTGGGGACATAGATCATAATGGGCTAAACGAGGTTTACGTCAATAGTCAAAATGGATTGGTCGCTTTCGAGTTCACCACAACAGCTAGTAAAAGCAATAAACCCAGTCTCAAACCAGTTCCAATTGGCACTCCCCCAAAAATGATTGCCGCTGAATTTCTTGGTTTTGATCAAGTTGCTGTCATCTTCGATACGCGCATGGATGACTCAACGTCAGATATACAGAATTATAGTTTACGTACACAGGAAAAGCCAAAAGGCATTAAGCCTAGGACTATCATACAAGATCAAATGGATCGAAGAGCTATTTTAACTTTTCCGGCTGGAACATTTATGCCGGAAGTCACATACGAAATTCACGTTTCAAAAATAAAGGATCTTGATCATGACCGGATTGACCCCAAACACGCCAGCCAGGTGTTCACCGTTCCACCGACACCCGATCCCGTCATAGATTTACGTCAGGTGATTGTTTATCCAAATCCAGTTCGATCTAGTGAGTTTCATAAAGGGATAATAGTGTTTGACTTTGTACCGTCTGGTGCGACAATTGAGATTTATAGCGTCAATGGAGAACTAGTTGAAATTTTGCGGGTTGAACCAAATGATAGCGGTCGAAAGGAATGGTATCTTCTCAGTGGAGGCCGGTCGGAGATTGCAGGTGGTGTATATGTCTATTCCATTCAACTTATGAATTCCAGAAAGGTGGGAAAGATTGCTATAATTAAGTGAAAAATAGAGGCTCTGCTGCCCATAGATCTCAGAACCGATTTATTCAATATATCTCTTGTATAATAAGTAGTAATACCCACCAAAGTTCTAGCTGGGAGGCAGTTAAATTCTTTGACATATGTGACTCAAAAATCTCCGAACTTCTGTTTCATTGGCTTATGCAAGAGGTCTAATTTAGAATAGAGAATGTTGTATTTTGAACCCACTTGACGGAGAGCAGGTCATTGCCAACTAACTATTAGTTCAAATGAGGGTACACGGACATGCCAGAAAAGATTAAGATTGGAGTCATCGGTTGTGGAGTTGGCCGGAATTGGGTAGCAGGAGCGACACTGTGTGAAGACACAATTGCCTGGGCAGTTGCGGATCTTGATCGACAACTTGCTCACCAAGTTGCTGAAGAAAACGAGGTGCATAGAGTCTATAGCGACTATCGAGAACTGCTAGAAGATGATGAGGTCGATGCAGTTGGAATTGCAACCGCACCTGATATACGCAAGCCGATGGTGGTCGACGCACTTAAAGCGGGAAAGCACGTGTTAGTCCAAAAACCCCATGGATGCAATGCCGAGGAAGTACGGGAAATTAACTTGGTGGCGGCAGAGTCCAGAAAAGCGCTCGTCTACTCGTTTTTCATGCGACATCAAAAGGAAAACAAAAAGAATCGCGCAATCATCGCTGATGGTAAAATTGGACGTGTCTATCATACACGAGTGCATTACCATTTTCGGGAACGTGGAACCAACTATGATGTGCCACCAGGTAGGGAGTGGTTGTATCGCTGGGGAAAAAAGGGTGGGGCATTGGGACAACACGGCTCCCACTACCTTGACTTAGCTTGGTTCTTAATGGGCTGTCCACCACCCGAATGGGCGTATGCCATTAGTCACAGCGCGTTTCCAACAACCTTCAATGCGGATCGCCATTCCGAAGACTACCTCAGTTTTTTGGTTGGATTCGTTGGTGGGATGACAATCCAAATGGATACTTCTGCTGTCATCCCCACTTGGGCGGATCGTGCATGGGATTTATCCCTACGAGTATTGGGAACTGAAGGCACTATTGAGCAGGAATCCACTTCGCAAGGTTCTGGAACGCGTCGCCTCCTTGGTTCTATCTATACCGAGGGCAACAATTTTACCGACGAATTTGAAGAACATGGTGTTGGTGATTTCAATGCTGAAATACGAGATTTTGCCGGTGCAATTCGTGGACAGAATCCACCCGATGTATCTCCTTGCGACGCCTTAGCATTTATGAAATTGCTGGACGCAATTTACTTGAGCGCTGAGAGGGGGGAAAAGATCCAAATCGCCAATTGAGAAGATTTTAAGGTACGCTACTTTTCTATTTATCCACTCTGATAAATTTGGATGCCTCCTGAAAGTGAATAGAATAATCACATCGAAAAGCAACACATGGTGAGGATCGGTCATGCAACTAACAGACGAACCTCGCTAGAATTACACCGCGTCCTCTACCAACACTCATTGATATTACGCTACAGACCCAAATATTATGACAACCAACAATAAAAAAACAGTTGTGCCTAAAATCGTTGACTCCCTTCCACTGCAAGAGAATCATATACTGGATCATTAAAGTTTGCATAGCGCATTAGTTTTTGCGCCTGATAACCTCAACGGGTAAAAAATCAAGTGCGGGTAATAAAATAGCATCAAGACCAAACATCTGGTTCATCATTATGGCACTGACGAATATATGCCAGCCACAGGAGATGCAACCACATGTAAAGACTTTTTCTCAGTATTTTGCAATCAAAGTTGTAGATGAGGAAACCAACCGTGGCGTATCGCTAATTCAGCTCGAAACTGTTAATCATCGGAAATACTGGACAGACAGTAATGGGCTGGTCGCTTTCCATGAACCTGGACTAATGGATCAACACGTCTTTTTCCACGTTTCCGGCCATGGGTACGAATATTTGAAGGATGGATTTGGCTATCGAGGAGTAAAATTGTATACCATCTCTGGTGGTGAAGCAGAGATCAAGGTCAAGCGTCTCAACTTAGCCGAACGGTTGTACCGAATCACCGGACAAGGAATCTATAGCGACAGTCTGAAATTAGGTAGATCTATTCCATCTAACAGCGAACCACTTAAAGCACAGGTACTGGGGAGTGATAGCGTAGTCAACGTAGTCTACGGTGACTACATTTACTGGTTCTGGGGAGATACCAACTACGCACGATATCCGTTGGGCAATTTTCATGTTCCGGGTGCCCGCTCGAAATTGCCTACTGCTGGTGGTCTGTTACCCGAACAGGGTATTGATTTTGAATACTTTGTTGACGATAATGGATTTGCCAAGGAAACATGCAAAATGCCAGGGAAAGGCCCTACATGGATCGACTGCCTGATGTTGCTTGGTGATAACCAAGAAGCACAACGGATATTTGCCATCTATATGAAAGTGCAGAATTGGCTAGATATTTACGAACGCGGCATTGTGGAGTTTGATGTTGAGAAGAAGCAGTTTCAACATCGTATGGTCTTTCCCAAAGATCAAACGGTGATTCCGCGAGGTCATCCGTTTCTTCATCAAGTTGATGGCAAACCGTATTTTTATTTCGCAGGTGCCATGCCGTGGGTGCGTGTGCCTGCTGACGTTGAAGCGATCCTGAATCCCGCCAGTTACGAATCCTATTCCTTTCTAGCGCCCACGTCAAGTAACGAGCTACCTGATGTTCATAGAGATGCCAATGGGAATTTAATCTACGGTTGGCGTAAAGATGTCCCTTGGGCTGACAGGAAAATGATCCAGCGACTGATAAAGGTTCAGAAAATTGTGGAGGAAGAAGCCCCAAACCTTTTGACAGATACCGAATCTGGAAAATTGGTGATGACACACCATGGGAGCATTTACTGGAACGCTTACCGAAATCGGTGGATCATGATTACAACAGAATCATCCGGCAGTTCATATCTTGGGGAGATATGGTATTCGGAAGCGATTCGACCAGAAGGCCCATGGGCATATGGCCGTAAGATTATTACTCACCATCAGTATAGCTTCTATAACCCCAAACACCATCCGATGTTCGATCAACAAAATGGCAAAGTGATTTACTTGGAAGGCACCTATACAAAAACTTTTTCCAGCAACGATTATCCAACCCCCGGATATGATTATAACCAGATGATGTATCGTCTTGATCTATCGCAACCAGAACTAAACTTGCCTCAACCTGTTTACCATATCAACTCAGCAGATAGAGACAACTATTATTGGCAAGTTGGAACATTAGCAAATGACGCTGAGGCAAAACTAATTTTCTTTGCGCTGGATAGACCTCGGTCGGGAACCCAAGCTGTTAAGCTAGGATCCACTACGATACACGTCAATATTTCAGCTTCCAACGACGATAAATGTTTGACAATACCATTATGGAGATGGGAAACACAAAAAGGTATGACTTGGCAAGTTGGTGACATTGATGATACACAGAACACAAAATTGGTAGGACACGTATGGCCCGTTCCATCACATGTTGTGCCTTAGCAACAAATAGAACAGTGCATCCGTCTAGAAAAGATTCTTGAAAACAGGGCAATCTAAGCGCGATATTTTATCTGGTTATTTTTTGATAGAAGAAGACAGATATGATTGACACTCACACACACATCGGTGACCTCTCGTTTGCACCTGATTGGCCAACTTTAACGGCTGAAGTGGCAGAAAAGATTCGTCTAAAAGATGGGATGTCGCGGTTTTGGAGAGCACAAAATGGGATTAGAGGTTGATAATTCACGTTGCCAAGTTATCTATGAAACTTGCGGGAAAATCGGATGGGGTGTTCTGCTTCATTACAATCCACACCTAAATATTGATATAAACAGTTTACCGCATACTGAACAAATGGTCAAAAAATTTCCTGAGACAAAGTTCATCATGCATGGTCTAGGCTGGTAGTGTAAGATTTCCGGGGATTGTACCGTTTGCGGAGGCTATCCCTAAAGTAAAATAACTCCGGGAGGAGCAGTTGACTGCCTGCTCTCCGCTCACCCTCACTTATACGCTGATCTACCAACGTGCTCAGCGTATAATACCTTAACATGTGATTCAGGTTTTACCCCCGGTTTTCTTGAACACCATTGGGAGAAACTCTGTTTCGGTACGGATCTATTGCGTGTGGGACAAGAACTACCGATTTTCGATTGGTTCAAAAATCTGGTTTTCAATCCGGAAAAGAAAGTAACAATTGCTCGGAAAAATGCCGAGAAACTTATCGCTTAGGAGGACAGAAAATGAGCAGTAGACTTGCAATCCACGGTGGAAAGAAAGCTGTCACACTTGATCAGAGTCGGGCTTCGCAGTGGCCGATTATCGATGATGAAGTTATTGCCGCAGTTACTGGACAACTGAAAACGGGGGAGATCTCCTTTTCTAATACGATCTATGAGTTTGAGGAAGAGTTTGCCGATTACCACGGCGTCAAGTATGCCTTGGCACACAATAATGGTACAGCATCAATCCACAGTGCCTTGTTTGCAATCGGAGTTGGTCCAGGCGATGAAGTGATCACAACAGCGGCAACTTTCTGGGGAACCTACATGCCGATTCTATCCAGCCAAGCCATTCCGGTTTTCTGTGACATCGATCCATTTACTGGTTGTCCAGATCCAGCAGATGTTGAGCAACGAATCTCGCCCAATACCAAGGCAGTAATTGTTGTTCATCTTGGTGGTATGCCAGCAGAGATGGATGCTATTATGGAAGTTTCTCGACGCCATAACTTAATTGTCGTAGAAGACTGCTCACACGCACACGGCGCAACTTATAAAGGGCAGAAAGTTGGCACCATTGGCGACATCGGCTGCTTCAGTATGCAAGCGGGAAAACTTTTGCCTTCTGGCGAAGGCGGGGTGATGATTACCAATAACTTGGATTGGCATGAACGAGCGATTTGTTTGGGACACTACGAACGAATTTCCAAACTTTCCAACCCAGACTATCACAAGTACTCCCCTACCTGTTTCGGATACAAATACCGGATTTCACCGCTTAGTGCAGCGATAGCACGTGTTCAACTTCGTCATCTAGATCAACGTAATAAACAACGTGATGATAACGTAATGTACCTGATGGACGGAATTGGCGCATTTTCAGGCATATATCCACTGAAACCAGCGGAATACATCTTCCGCGGATATTACAGTAGTCCTTATATCCGCTACCACGCTGATGAATTAAACGAGTTGCCTAAACCCAAATTGATTGAAGCCCTACGTGCTGAGGGCACCAGCGTAGCCAGCGGTGCTCCAGGCGGAAGCAACCACCTTTCAGCTATTTTTCAAGAACGAAACCATCCCGCGTTTTCACGTCCGGAAATCCAGCATAAAATTACGTATAGGAAAGGAGATTTACCGCGTTCGGAAAAACCACGTCAGGATATGATGACAATTCCCGCCTTCCCGGCAGCAGATAAGATATTGTTAGATCAATACATTGAAGCTTTCCACAAGGTGACTGACAACGCTGTAGAGCTGTTAAAGAAGATTTGAACCCAGAATTTTCCAGAGAACTAAACAGAGAACATAATCTGTTCCAGCGGACACACTCGCTCATACATCCGCTTCCACCATATTAATCTTGTACACCGCATCGGCCTTCTCCTGATTACCTTTCAGCTGTACCATGGAAAGCTCGGTACTGCCGTACCGGGATCGATGGTGCCGAGCTTGCATGGGGCATTGGGTGAAAAAGCACAGCAGTCTAATGTTTCAATTCATCGCTGAATTGAAACAGTTCGAGGCAACTCTCATGAAGAACAATTTTCTGTTTAGTGCGCAACTGGTGTATGTTGACTACGCGTTGCACAGTGTTCTGGGAAACGTACTTTAACTTCGGCGAGTTGCAGTAGCCAACCCAACTAGGCTGGCTGATGAATTGGAAGAACTAGCTGGAAACCCACAAGTTGGGTTAATGAGGTTACTTTGACTTCAGAAACCTAGCCAAGTTTTCCAGCCAATCGGTGTTGATGAAGTCACCCCAACCTGATGCAGGATCGTCCAAGCGGCTTGGGTTCATCCAACTTGACCTGACCTACTGGGCCACGCTTGGCCAAGCGACAGGCAGAGGAGCAACCACTTCATGACGTCATTTTCAAATATTCTTAGTGAAGTCAATTGCTAGCTAATCACCTTAGCTTAGAAGGTCGATTAAGACATCTGAAGCCTTACCAATTCGTGTTTCATCTGCGATATTTGAGAGAGGTGTTCGTTCAACGTTGATTTCGACCACATAGGCGCCAGCCTGTTTCCCGGCAATACCTAGCGAGGCGGCAGGCTGGACAAGACCTGATGTTCCAATGATAAACATTAGGTCGCAATGGGTTGCAGCAAGTTGTGCCGCGGCTAATTCTTTTGCCGGTAGTGTCTCACCGAACCATACAACCTTAGGCCGCAGCAATCCACCACATTGATGACAGGTCGGCAAAATCTGAATTGGCACCTCAGAATTGTGACTCAGACACTGACATTTTGTACACTGGACCTTCCAGATGTTACCGTGAATTTCCAAGACATTTTGGCTACCAGCCTTATGGTGCAATCCATCGATGTTTTGCGTAATCAAGGTAAATTGTTCAGTTTGGTTTTCCATGTCAACCAGTACATAATGGGCTGGGTTGGGCTCAATCGGTTCAATTAATTTCCGACGCCAATCGTACCATTCCCAGACCAGGCACGGATCTGCTTGAAACGCTTCTAAAGTTGCTAGTTTTTCAGGCCGGAAATTCTTCCAGAGACCATCTGATCCACGGAAAGTTGGCACTCCACTTTCAGCCGAGATTCCCGCACCCGTTAGAACTGTAATTGATTGGCCAGTTTGTAATTTTGATTTTATGGTATCCATGTCCAAGTGGCTGTTTGATAGTTAACTAGAATTTCTTAGGCGGGCCACCCAATTTTGAACACGTAGTTGAAGAAAGGCCTGCGCTCGTCTTGACCACAGATAGTCGAGCGTTAATCCACGGAAAATGGGCATTATACTCATTTTAAGCCGCAGTTCTTCAGTCAATGCTTCGATTGATAGATCCGTAGATCTATCGACCAACTGGTGTAGAATCATGGCCGCATCCGCTAGATTTTGGACAGCATGGTGAGACTCGGTTAGATCCCTAAGCTGCTCAACAGCATCATCCAAATCGGGGCGATGGCGATCGTACCACCATTCGTCCAATGACTCAATTGCTGATACAAAACAGGCTGCAGCATCACCAAATTCCTGTTGGTCACGTGGATTACAAACAAAGTCGCCAAGTTGCGTCAGTATAGAGTTTCTAGATTTCATAGGATTCAATTGTCGATTGAAGAAATAATAATCACCCGAATATTGAGTATAAGGCGTTAATCGATAAGCGAGTGATGCCTTATGCTTGGATTCGAGGCTAGCTTCCAACCATTGATCAATCTGCCGGAATTTAGGCTCAGGTAAGATATTATTGGACTCAAAACCACCTTCCGGATCAAGGAAAAAGGCAAGCGGTAGAGGATCTAGTCCATGTTCCCTCATAATATCAATAGTTTCATACTCAGTGCTCTGGACAATCACTCTGTTGCCATCAGGGATTTCGGTTGCAAGTCGATGACGCAAATTAGGATGGGAGTCAAAACCTAACCTTCCAGCTTCAATGGACTCAATCCACCAAGGGCAAAGAGTTATATTGGCTCTTCCGTCAATCCTGTCAGACAAGGTGCTGAAAGCGTTTATCATGACACGCAAATAGTCTCGGCAGTCAGAACAGACGCAAGCACCAGGATCAGCAAACCAGAGGACGAAGCTGTCTGTGACATCGGCAAAGGTATCAATCAGGTAGTCTTGAAAAGGAAGGATCTGTTCCTTTCCACGCTGCCAACAGAGGGTAATTCCTGTATAATTGACATCCTCCGCCCGTAGTTGTGGGAAACGCAACCATACCGATGGGGGAACAGTACCTGTTGAGAAACCGACATAAGTTTCCATGCCCATCACTCGGGCATACGCCAGCGCATCATGCCATACCGGATAACGCCAGGCATTACAGGCCAAGCTAAGTTCATCAGGATGATAATATTGCGTTGGCCAGATATAGATTTTCAGCAAGTTACAACCCGCTGCGTTCAGAAGTTCGATATACCATTTCCAGTCCTCCAGACTCCATGTATCTGTCGTCAGCGGGGCGATATTCCATGGAATGCTTGAAGCATAAACACCGCGGACCGAAAAGGGAGACTGCTGGTCAGCAAAACGATGTATCATGCGAAACTGTGTATTGTTACTATTCCGTCCTACTAGCCGATAACCTTGCTTGGCATAAACTCGAATAGCACGATAATTCTCCAGATAACAGGTCAGTGCAATCCCTAATTTCCCTCGTTGCTGAGCGATGATCTCAATTTGTTGCATCAATCTTTGACCAATTCCCATGTTCTGGAAGGCATCAATGATACCAATGCCTAGAACCGGATAGTCATCCCTTCCCCTATACCAAACGTGCCCAACCATCTTCTGATCACTAAGTGCACCGATATGGACACAGTTTTCATTTTTAATCTCTTCGGCAGTCAGCTGTACCGCACTGTCATCAAAAGTGTAAGGATGATAAAATTTTCGGCTGGCCTCAGACAATCCACTAAAAAAATTGGGAATTTTTGGAAGATCGGTACTCTCCAATAGACGAATGGTTATGTTACTATGGGAATCCATGATATTATTAAAATCTCAGTTTTCTATTAGGAAAAGTGGCTGATGGATCTAATCAACATTGCAGGCAGTTTATTGGCAAAATTATCCTTACCAGTATTGTTAATTCTTAGACTTGGTTATAGCGATAGATCTTTTGAGATTGCTGAGACATCTGTTCCCAAACTTCAGTTGGAATAGTCTGCCGAAAAGTCTGGGCGTCATCCGGTAAGTGATGGAATCGACGAAAATAGACCAAAGCTAACATGGGTCGAATCACCTGAGTTTGATTGGGCATCCCTCGGTGCCAACAACGCATATCGCGTACAACCACCGAACCAGCCGGCATTATTACGCGAATCGATGGTAGTTGAATCGCCCGTTCTTCCAAGGTGGTGCTGTCATTGTGCTGAAGGTCAGTAATCAGATGAGAACTTGGCCATACTTCTGTAGCTCCATTCTCTTCAGTGAAGTCTGCCAATGCCATATTGACTACCGCTAGTGAGATTGGCAGAACATACGGTTCGTTTGGGAAAAGATGTCCTGTATCCCGATGAATGTGTTGAATTCCACAACCAGGCCAAGCAGTGTTACTTCCGTAAGGAAAATAAGAGAAAATATCATCTCCCATTGCCTCTTTTAGAATCTGCATGGCAAAAGGATTTTCGATTGCCAACGGATCAAGGAAAGGCATGCGCAAGGGGACTGATATTCCGCCATGTCCCGTTGGCTGTTCTACCACGAATTGTCTTTTGACTTCTTCATTATAGGCACAGCACATATCCTCTACCCAGTCGGAAGGAAGCACAGCTTCTAATATTACATATCCGCATTCTCGAAGTAACCGTAGTGCCTGAACCAGATTATCCTGATTCAATTTATTGTTCCTACGTTCCTCTTCAGAAATCTTCATTTCTTATTTCTCACTGAATGTAGTTAACGTTTAACAGATAGAATGGAAGCAATTGATCAAAGCAGCATTCCAACTGACAGAATTCGTGTCCTGAACAGAATCAAAATGTCGTTGATTGAGTTGTTTTACCTGAGGATTCTTCTTTAAACCCCAACTCAGTAAAAAAACCAGAACACATTGTAATTGATACAGGAGAGAACAATCATCTGGACCAACAAGTTAGGCTGTTCCTTTATTTGCCATCTTCTAACGACATAGTTGAACCAGCAAGTCTGGTCGATTTGAGCCGACTGCGTCGACCCCTAGATCTATCACTTGCTGTATCTCTGGAACCGTATCCGGGTTCCAAGCGCGAACTTTCAATCCATGAAGGTGGGCTTCTCGCACTAAATCGACGTCGATATTCTGATGTTGAATATGTATCGCTTCCACCCCTATCTCGAGTGCTTGTTGGCAAGCATCATCAGGTGGTGTTGACCATAATGCCCCAAGAGCTATGTCCGAATTGAGGTGACGTACCTTACATAAACGGTCATGAACAAACGAAGTTAAAATGACATCGCTTTCAATACTGTTCTTCTCAATCAGGTTAACAACCGGTTCAGCAGTGGCGAGGCCTTTAAGTTCGATCTGAAGGATGACTCTTCCTTGAATCACATCAACCACTTCCTGCAGAGTTGGAATCTTCTCACCTTTTCCAGCGTCAAGCTGTTTAATTTCCTGCAGGGACAGATCCGATACTGCACCCCAACCATCAGTCGTCCGGTCAACCGTTTGGTCGTGGATGACAACAAGATGTTGATCCCTTGTTAGGTGCACATCAATTTCAATCTGATCGACGCCTAAGTCAATTGCTTTTTGAATCGATAAGCATGTGTTTTCAGGCTCTAATTTAGCAGCCCCTCGGTGTCCAGTAATAACCATTCTAGTTCCATATATTTTTTTGATTTATAGTAAATAAAAAATCAGAATCCAAGGATTTGACAATTTATAGCAACAAGTGCGAGATTATATGAACTGAGATATTTACAGTTATTTTTTACGACCTGATCTCTGCAAAATATTCAGTTGCCAGTTTGTGTTCTGAGGCATGGGTCATATTGTACTGTTCTGCCAGGCCTATATAGTGATTAATTAATTCTTTTCTCTTCTCCTCCTCCAAATCTTCTCCCGTCAAAATCATGGCTTTGTAAGCACAGATTGATGCCTTTTCAACACGGGCACGAATTGTATCATCATCCGCCATTTCTAGCGCTTGGTTAAAGTAACCCAGAGCCTTTTCTGAAATCTCTAGATCTAATCCCACCCCCTCGGCTGAGGGAAAACAGTTCGGGTGCACTCCAAGTTGAATTGCATTGTCGTGTATCATTTCGAGATACTTTCTTATTGGTTTAGCAGAACTTTGATAGTGTAACTGGATAAACTCTTCGAGTATATCATCATCATTGAGATCAGGATTCCAAAGCAAGCTGGAAATGATGTAGTTCCGCAGGTCGGAGATTTCGCCGGTCAGTCCATTTCCATTGGCCTGCATAAACGCGCCTTTGGCATTATTCTTCAGAAAGTAACGAATATTAGGAGCAATCGAATGTAAATTGGGGAAAGGCAGGTCATAGCAACTAAAATTTGTGTTATAGTTCCAAATCCATATGTCGTCGCATATATTCCCCCAGTCATCCATATCTTGACAGAAGGATCTGTTTTTTTCGCAGTCCGGATCATTAATAGCATGTAGTGTACAACATTCAATGCTGCATAACTGGATCTGAACATTATGATCGGGCCTAATTGTCTTGGGTACTTGTCGCGTATACCAGTAAGCGAGGGTTCCAACTTTAACTTTTGGGTAATCTTTTTTAACCAATTCGGCAACAGCATTCACAAAACTGAGTTGAGATCCCATCGGTGTTTCTTCAGCCTGATTAATTGTTTCACAGTTATCACAACGGCAATAATTTGCCGTATCGGCTTGACTAACACTAATATTTTTTTGATTGGGATGATTATTGAGGTGTTCAATCGCAGATTCTGCCGCAATTTGGATTACCTCCGGATTTGTCACGCATAATTGAGGTCCGCCGCCGTGCGTATCCGTGTGACGGTTTCCATCTACAAGAGCATAGTATTCGGGATGTTTTTCCCCGTATTTTCCAAACGGAACAAGCTGATGAAATGAGTGGTTGATTAAGCGTTGCGGTACATTCCCACCAAGTCTTTCAGCTGGGGTAACTGTATTAACTCGTCGTCGAGCAGCAAACTCAGGATTCTCGGAGTTTTCGCGATAAAAACTCCAGCGGAAAGAAAAAGGTGGACGATATGCATAATCACCAAAGGGGATTGACAGGTTAGAGCTATCAGGTATATGCGTGTGATCACCTGTCAAAAATCGAATACCCAAACCATCCTCGAGAAACTGATAGACACCGTACAGCGCTCCGCGCGTACCTCCTCCAGCGATAATAATTTGGTTGTGTTCTACAATAATACGAAAACCTTCATCTTCTATTTCACTGTGATCCAGAACAGCCAATGACTGGCCAATATAGATATGACCATCGGCTTGCTTCTGATCGGTATGCAAAGGAAGATATATGCCGGTTGATCTCTCAAACCAATTTTGGAATTCTTCCGCTGCATACTCATCCGAAACGGTTGCATCCCTACTTATTACGATGACCCAATCGGACATTTGAGAGACTTTAATCCCCTGACTTTCGTTAACAGCTTTAGAATTAAACAGCAATTTCGATCCTCCTATTGATACCGGTGTTTTTAAACATTTGTGTTGTTCCGTGGGTTCTATTTTACATCGGGTTATCATAATGTCAACATTGTTAGTAGCCAATTTTCCACTTTTATTATAATCTCTAATTACCAAGCCAACTTAGTAAAATAAAAACGTGCCATATGTCAGATTCACTAAAAGCTAAAGACTTCATAAACAAAAACAAGACTCATAGATGGCCTGTCATTGATGTCAGATCTCCGTCGGAGTTCAGCAAAGGACATATTCCAACAGCCTACAATATTCCAATCTTTAAAGACACAGAAAGGGCAGAGATAGGTAGGATTTACAAACAAATTAACAAAGAAGAGGCTGTTAAAAAAGGGCTAGAGTTCATTGGCCCAAGACTTCGATCTGTGGCAGAAGAAGCTAAAAGCCTCAACTCTGATAATATGTTAGCTTATTGCTGGCGTGGTGGGATGCGAAGCAACAGTTTTTCCTGGTTACTTAGCACCTTAGATGTAAATGTTGTAACCTTACATGGAGGATATAAGGCGTTTCGAAATTTTGTTCTTAATTCGTTCCTGTCAAAAAAGAAGATCCATATCCTAGGTGGATTCACTGGATCAGGGAAAACTGAAGTGCTACATGAATTCAAAAATATGGGTGAACAAATTATAGACATTGAAGGATTAGCTAACCATAAGGGATCAGTATTCGGTCATCTGGGAGAAGAGGAACAACCTACTAACCAACAATTTGAAAATGAGTTGGCCATGGAATGGATAAAAACGAAGTCAGATAAACCGGTTTGGGTTGAAGATGAAAGCCGAATTATTGGACGAATTACAATACCCAACAATTTTTTCATGCAGATGAAGACCGCGCCTGTTTTCTTCCTCGATTTGCCACGTCACCTAAGAATTCAAAGATTGGTTAAAGAATATACTATCTTCCCTCAAGAAAGCTTGAAAGGAAGCATTTTAAGAATTCAGAGAAAACTTGGGGGATTAAATGTAAAACTCGCTTTAGAGTCAATTGACCAAAAAAATTGTGATAACGCGGTAGAAATCATGCTCAAATATTATGATAAGACCTACACCTACATGCTTGATCAAAGAAACCATGACCAAATATACAAGTATTCCAATAACACAACTGATGCGACCCAGAATGCCAAGAGAATTCTAGGTATGTAGGAGTCTGTTCTGATTTATAAAGAAAATCATGAAAATGAGCGACATCTACCCTCTACCCTAAATCGTAAAAAGCTATCTCAGCATATGTATGACTAGAACAACCTTTCAACTTCATCTCTTGACTGTTGATATCTATTCAAAACGGATCAATCCACGTGCAACTTTCCCATCTAACATATCAGCAAATGCCTGATTAACCTCTTCTAATCGATAGGTCTTAGTTATTAACTCATCCAATTTGAGTCGTCCGGAACGGTAAAGTGCAGTAATCTTGGCATGTCATAACTTGGTCGAGCAGAACCATAGTTACTTCCCATAATTGTTTTCTCTCCCCAGAAAACGGTTTCCGCATCCAAGGATAGTGGTTCCCGCGGTGGCGCACCGATCCAGATGGCTTTACCTCGATTTCGAATGGAGTGAACAGTTTGTACATAAGTCGTAGCAGTACCAATGGCCTCAAAGGCATAATCAACTTCCAACCCATCTGTTAGAGATCGGATTTCCACTATGGGATCCCCTTCACCGGCGTCGATGCTATGGGTGGCGCCAAACTGTTGGGCGAATGCTAACTTCGATGGTACCAAATCAATAACAATGATTTTCTCCGCGCCAGCAAGAGAAGCACCTTGGATTACGTTCAAACCAATTCCCCCAGCTCCAAACACAGCCACACTACTTCCCGGATGTACTTGAGCCGTATTGATGGCGGCACAAACACCGGTAGTCACACTGCAACCAATTAAAGCGGCTTTGTCCAAGGCAACATCTTTGTCGATGGGAATGGCACACTCTTGGAGAATCACGCTATATTCAGCAAAGGAAGCAACCATAGCAAAATGGTGAATAGTTCTATTTTCCTTCCGGTAACGTGTCGTGCCATCCAGCAAACAACCTGGGCCACCTTGTCTAGATTGTAGACATAGATTGGAATAGCCTTGAGCACAGTATAAACAGTAACCACAAGATGGTATCCATGAAAGAATAACGTGGTCGCCTGGCTTGACTGAAGTGACTCCTTTCCCAATCTCCTCAACAATGCCCGCGCCCTCATCACCTAACACCGCAGGTAAAGGAACGTCAAGGGTTCCAGTAATCACATGGTAGCACAAACACCTGTAGCTTCTACTTTGACAACAATTTCACCTTCTTTAGGACCTTCCAGTTCGATGTCTTCGACAACAAGAGATTGGTTGAGTCCATACAAAACGGCAGCTTTCATAGTTTTCCTCGCTTTACCCCCTTATATTTCAGCTGTTCCCGCGAGAAAATATACTCGGGCATTGTAAATTTGTTAGTATACGATTTTTCAACTCTGGCGAGTGGACATGAAATTGGGAGATATTCTTTACGCTGAAAATGACGATTGATAGTGATTCAAGAAAGGAAAAACTAAGACTTGGAATCAATTATCTCGTTTGCTCGTTTTACCCAACCTAGATTTTGGGATGGCATAATACCGTAATTGTAAAAAGCAAAATGCGTCACTCCGGTATCCATAGCCGTTTGGACATTATTATACAGTGTTTCTGCGTTTGGAGTGCTACTGCCATAGACAGAATAACCAACCACCAGTTTTTCACGACTATCAATCTCTTGATACTTTTTGTAGATCATATCTTTCATTTGGTCTGCTGACGGTGTGTAAGCAAGGATTTCCACCTTATCAGAAATTTGACTAATTGTCTTCGGTGCAAAGCCTGAAGTAATATTGTCTCCCATTAGAATGAAGTTTAACTCGATGTCAACTGCGTCTTTAATCTCTTGAAGTAGCGAAGAAATCACGCTTTGTCTAACTTGTATGAATTTTTCCAAACCTTCAATTTTCTCTAGGTAATGCTCAAAATCATTATCAGTTTTCCCTTTTTGAAAGACATCATCAAGCTCATTTCGAATCTGAGATGTCATACGGTCAACATCAATATCCGCATTGCCTCCTCTCTTTCGGCAATCCTGACACAGGCAAAGTCCAAAAAGCGCCTGCGCACCACCAAAGTCAACACCGGATTTACTATGATAGTGTGTGTGTCCAAAACTCATGTAACTCAGCGATTCAAGTTCTATGATCTGGATTCCTATCGCGGCCAAATTACGCGATAATCCAACAGCATAGGTTCTAACATCTGGATTAGCTGGGCACAGGGCGTAGGGCATCGAATCGTCATAAACATTTCTTTGAGCACAATCTGGATTTTTAGTGGCCAGATAACTATTGTGCAAGAAAACTGTCCACGATTCAGCTTTCACGCCATGCTTGCAACAGGCTTCCACAAACCTGGGCAAAACAGGATTACCCTTGACAAGTGGGCTAACGTATGGACGCAACTTGGTTTCAGAGAAAAAAACGGAATCCGGCTCGAAATAGAGTGAAGCTTGTGAACTTCGATAAAATTTACTGCCATGTGATCGAGGTCGCAGATGCTCGACCGAATGGTAGGCAGTTGCCAACGCGACGGCATTAATCCCGACATCCTCCACCAAGTAAGATATAACTGATTCAATACCTTCATCAGCTAAATCCCACGGATAAATCCACATCGCTTTGTGTGACATTTTCTTTCCTTAGAGGTTATTTTTTGTTTTTATGTTGTTCCGAAGGAATACAAACTGATAACTTTGGCGGCTTTTGTAAGAAGTCTAATAGCCGAGACTCGCTAAGTATTCACGATTCACTTTGGCGGCCTCTGCTGGCGGACGAGGAGGATAAGGGCGATCCAGCTCAGCTGAAACTCAACCCTCATAGCCCACCTCGGCCAGTGCAGATAAAACAGCTTCGACATCCAATCCGACATTGCCTGCTCCCAACTCGGCAAACCGGCCTTGTTCACCAAACTTCTGCGTACGATGATTCCAACTCTGCGGATCATTGGCATGGAAGTTTTTCAGATGAACGTGTCCAATCCGGTTGCGCAAAATCGGTTTATCGAAAACTTGCATTGGATCACTTCCTGCGGCCAAGAGATGACCAGTATCAAACAACAACCATAATTTTGGTGCTGCTGACATTAATTGTTCAGCATCTTCAACCGTTTCGATCATAGTACCGAGATGTGCGTGATGAAATCCCTTTATATTGTGCTGGTCACAAAAGTCAAGGATCTCATCTAGAGTTTGGGCCGCCTGTTCAAAATCGGTCTCAGTTGGGTTATCTCCCCCCCAATCGCTTCGCCCGAGTCCTGGAACCTCTGCAGCATCATTACCAAGAGTAATATTGTACTTAACTGCATCAATGGCAGCCCCATGCCACCGACATTGACAAGATGCAGACCAAAACGACTAGCCAAAGTAGCCATATCAATTAGGTCATCACTACTGCTTATACCGATGCCCTCGACACCATCCCAACCAGCCTCGGCCACTTCTCGAAATACCTTTTCGGGGTTTTCATTCTGTTCGCCAGCAAACTGGATCAAGTGACAAGCCAATTTGAATTTACTCATGTGTTTAACTCCTTAATATCATGATGTCGAAATACTCCCAAATATCTTCAATTGCCAAGCGCCACATTCTTTCTATAGTTGAGAATAAGTTGTATTAAATATTGTAGGCTATTAACATATCTATAACAATACCCATTTAATTGTCAAGTTCTTCAACAGGATTGAATCCTGTTTCCCAGTCGCAATCCAGACAGAAAAGAACACCTTCCCCCAGTTTTTGGATTTTCCCCCCACACTTTGGACAGATAATGACATTTTTTGTCTCTCCCTCTGTTTCCGGTTTAGGCTGAGCAAATTCAGAAATCCGTAAGCAATTGCACTGGTAAACATGACCGTTGCATTCAGGACAACGGTAGAAAAAATTTGAGTGGCAGCCTATTGTGTCCGGCAGTATCACGCAATGAAGCCGATAAACTACCGAATTATGCCTAATCAATCGAGCATTACCATTAATGTCAATAGCAATAGTATCCCAATCGCTCAGGTGTTTCTCAAGCTGCACAACAATGCTGTTGATTCGATAGGCCGCTGGAGCCCATGGTTGATCGGTAACTCCAAATACAATTGATGTTCTTTGAACTGCCAGAGTCTCCCATATCTGTTCCCCCGCCAGTACTTTTTCCGTCTGAAAATCATCTTCGAAAGTCAAAAAATTCAGACTTTGATCAAACATCATTATAATCTGATTTCGTGCAATTGCTAAGGTTTATCTGACTGAACTTCCAGATAAAGTTTCAATAAACTGTTTAACTAAAAGGGTTCTGTTTCTAATACGTGGTGCCGACCATTTAAGATGACAAATATCATGACCATCCGAACGTCGTCAACCCTGCTCCACTTGCCAGTTGATAAAAGATCCCCCGTATCCTGCTCTTGGATAGCATCGGACAATCTCGTGAACCGATTGCCCGTAAGAACAGCCAGTGAGAGCCAAGTTGGCCACCGCGATGGTCAGGGGTGCGCTGAGGATAGGAGAGCGAGAAATCCTTGGTCTTAATCTGGCGGCGCTCATAAACTGAGCCAGTGATGTCTCCGACAATGGCTCCAATCATATCTCGTCTACCTCGCTTATAATTGCCCACTGAAACCCCAAAAACGTCAATAACGCCACATCCCTGCCGTCAACTGCAACGGCTGATTAGGCTTTCACCTCACGTTTTTAGATAAATTGACAATGACGTAGTTACTCTATCTTGTCAACAGAAGTTTCGTTAAAAGGCTTTTGGCTCGGATTCTGCTTCCCATGGTGACGGGAATCCAAGAAACTGAACACCTCGTATTCCGGAGCATTGACTTCCATGATAGAGGTTCCACCCCAGCCCCAGAACCCCTTGCCCGATAGTATGGGCAGTAGTGCCACTACCACCGATCGAGCCGGGACGTCCACTAGCCCAGCAGCCCATACCCCCTTTTTCTGGTCTCGCAGGCCCACCTTCATGCCTTCTGCACTTTTGTTACCTAGATTCATCATGAGCACGCGGGCGACTGGCGGTTCATACGACTCGCCCCACTGTCCCCCCATCATGACCA
>JYMV01039906.1_pt1 | contig 33395 bp, 30 predicted proteins | sample 338911 | NCBI WGS metagenome assembly JYMV01 (sample SAMN03354496, study PRJNA234377) | hydrothermal vent metagenome | biome: Deep sea; feature: Hydrothermal plumes at the Eastern Lau Spreading Center, Western Pacific Ocean; material: Seawater | place: Tonga | collected 2009 | depth 2000 m m
TAGAAAACACAAAAAAGAATATCCAAACCATTTCTGAGGAAATCAACTATACCGATGGAAGCTATTTTCGCCGCCTGTTCAAACGTAAGACAGGAATGACGGCACAAAATTACCGAAAACGATTTTCAACACTAAACCCAGCTAAAAATTATTTAAAAAAATGAACCGTGTTAATTATTTTTTGACTATAAAAAAACATTAATTCTATAATGTCACTGTTATTGAAAAATCGGCAAACTAAATTTATTGATTTTCAAATAATTAAAATGCATTTTATTAAGCACTTTTCAGAAAATAATTACCTTCATTTTTTAAATTGCCCCCGATAATTTGCAACCATTTTTGATTTTTTTATAGAGGTAATTTAAATGGCAACAGGCACAGTAAAGTGGTTTAACGCTTCCAAAGGCTTTGGTTTTATTTCTCCTGATGATGGCGGTGAAGATGTCTTTGTTCACTTCTCAGCAATTAAGGATGATGGTTTTCGTACCCTCAATGAGGGCCAGAAAGTCAGCTTTGAAGTAGAAAATGGTCCTAAAGGGCTACAAGCTACGGAAGTTAACTCGCAGTAAAATAAAATTGATATCCAACGGCCCTGAGTCTCGTCAGGGTCATCTCAATCGTCGTAAAAGAAGATAACAGGAGGCTCTGCCACCTCCTGTGGCAGAGCAATGATGTCGCTTTGATAATATTACGTTGAGGGTTCATTCCTTTGGCAAGTCCCTTTGCTATCTAAAAAAAGAAATCCATGCCTTTTTCCAGCGACAATTACATTATCACTTACAAAAAACAATCTACACAAGTGGTAAAAAACCATCAATTTATGTAAGTAATTGCTTACCACTCGCATCAAGTTATACAACGCCCCCCTTGGTTAACGGTTTTCGCCTTTTTTGCTATTAAAAACGCAAGCGACACAAAAAAACTGATCTTTTCTTTGGTTAAAAGAAACTTTTAAAAAACTAAAATGTCAATGGAGTCAGAAGGTAGAGGACATAAGAAGCCTAAGTCCTTCCAATCATCATCCCTCTTGCTTTTCGCAAGAGAAAAGTATGGGTATTTTCGGAGATGGTTATACTTATACACTCTTTGCTCCTTTGGTCATGGCGACCAAAGGAGCAAAACTTAAAATGCTAATCTACTCTTACCTCACATAATGAATTTCCTGTAAATAAAACCATGACTAAAATGTGATAATATAAAAAATTCAGCATTCTTAATTCAGATTTTTAAGATGAATCAGCACAACAGCGAACAATTAGATCTTTTATATGACAAGCGTTTACGTGCTTTTGGGTGGCTGATTCCTCTCGGGTTATTGTTGCTTTCAAGAATGTTTTATGCACAGACTAAAGTCACAGCTATTGTTTGGACAATAGCATTCGCTTGGATGGCATTGACTTGTCTTGTTAATGCTACGCGATGTCAACGTAGACATTGTTTTTATACCGCACCATGGTTCTTGCTGTTGTCCGTGATTACTCTAGGAATTGCACGGAATTGGCCGATTGTCAATCAACTGTCTCTTGATTTATTAGGCTTAGTAGCGGTTATAGTAGTCGTTTTACTGTGGATTCTCTCTGAAAAGCACTCAGGTCGTTACCGAAATGATTCTCTATAATATATAAATAACTCGGTTAAACGTTATTCTCTTGCTCATTATTTTTAAAATAAAAAAAGGTGAACACGATTGTGATCACCTTTGAGCTGTGTAATCCCAGCGGGTTATTTGATAGTAGTGCCGTTTAAGACCCTTTTTTCGTTATTATTAACTGGCTTGTCCGGCCTCAGTCGCGGCGGGAACTTCTATTAATCTTCCTGACTTACAGTCATAAATATAGCCATAAACCGGAATATCTGAAGGCACCATAGCACTCGCTTTAATACGGGCAACATCTTCTAAAACACTTTCCGTTTGCTCTTTGATAGTGAGCCAGTTTATGTATTTTCCTTCCGTTGAACCCGGCCCTTCGCAGCAATCATGCCAGCCATCTGCATCAACGGAAGCAGTTTTTAGACTACTACTTAATAAGTCACTCATGATTTCGTTATTAAAGTATTCCATTCCACAATCGGTATGGTGGATTACAAACCATTCACGGGTGCCTAGTAACTTGTAGGAGATAACGAGTGAGCGTATAGCGTCATCACTGGCGCGCCCACCGGCATTGCGAATAACGTGTGCATCACCTTCCGCTAATCCGGCATATTTAGCAGGATCTAAGCGTGCATCCATACAAGTAAGAATTGCAAAATTACGCCCTGGAGGCATAGCACTTAAAACATCATTTAAAATATCACTCATAACTAAGTCCCCTACTATTAATGCATTGTTGTTATCGATATGTCTCTGACCATTCCAATTATACGACACGTTAATGTATGTAAAATTATGTTTTGGTTTAAAGATAACCAACTAAAAGTTTACTATTTGGGCTAATTAGCCAGGTAATTTGAGCCCGTATTATTTAGCGACGACGTGCTATTTAGGATCAAATTCTTTAACGTGGATGAGAAGATAGGTTTTAGGGTTGTATTTATTTTTTATTTTAAGTTATTTACTCTAACTGTATAGAGGTGTTGTGCTTTTATCCCGCGCATCCATTGGACACATTTTCACTTCGTCTTGTTAACGATAGACTCATTACAGCTTTTGATTGTTCCTCCTAAATGTAATCGAATGAGTGTTTAAGTCATGGTAGCCAGTCGCTCTCGCGTATCTTCACGCCTCCCAAACCACTGGCTGCCTCATTTTTTTCGCATAAATGCTCTAATAGTCTTTACGTTGTATAACTTTTTAAAAAAGTTTTAACTGACGAAAGTAAACTATTTCGATTGACTATTTTTCACAGAGGTCTTTTTTATGGGTATTGAGCCCGAAATTATTGGCTATATGGCTGCTTTCTGTACCACTATTTCCTTCTTACCGCAGGCGTATTTAACGCTTAAAACGCGTGATACTGAGTCTTTATCCTTAGGAATGTACAGTACTTTTACCGTGGGTGTTTTGTTATGGCTACTGTATGGTTTATTTATTGCTGATAAGGCGATTGTTTTTTCAAATGCGATTACCTTTGTTTTATCGGTTACTATTCTGGCTTTTAAGATTCACCATACCTTGACTCGTGCCAAGTAAACAAGCGGCACTGTTTTCCAGGTCAATAAAGAAATACAACTCGGGGTTATAGATTTCACCCGAATACCCTATAATGCAACATTTACAAAAGGCAAGCCTCCTTGCAAGACCGCATTTAAACCCTTAATTAGGTACAGTCAGAAATGATTAAAGATAAACAAGATATCATCGAAAAAATACGTGGTAAGAAAGGAATTATTTCTGATATGGATGGGGTTATCTACCACGGTAATAAGTTATTACCAGGCGCCAAAAAATTTGTGGAATGGTTAAAAAATGAAAACAAATCATTTGTTTTTTTAACTAATGCCAGTGAACGTACACCGAGGGAGTTACAGGAAAAATTATCTCGCCTAGGGATTGAGGTCGGACACGAGCACTTTTATACCAGCGCACTTGCGACGGCAACTTTTTTAGCCTCTCAAAAAGAAAACGGCAGTGCTTATATTATTGGTGAGGCTGGTATTATTAATGCGCTCTATGATGTTGGTTATTCGATGAACAATATAAACCCCGATTATGTTGTTATTGGTGATACCCATTCATACAATTATGAAAAAGTAGTGACGGCTTCGCGTTTAGTCCGTGATGGTGCCAAACTAATTGGTACTAATCCTGATATTACCAGTCCTTCTGAGCAAGGTATTATCCCTGCCACAAAGGCGTTGGTGGCGCCGATTGAGCTAGCAACTGGAAAACCAGCGTATTATATCGGGAAGCCTAATCCACTGATGATGAGAATCGCGTTAAAGAAATTAGGGCAACAAAGAGAAGATACATTGATTATAGGCGATAGAATGGATACCGATATCATTGCCGGTATTGAGTCTGAAATTGAGACTTGTCTGGTTCTTTCGGGTTGCGAGACCGAAGCATCAATCAATAATTATCCCTATTCGCCTAATTTTGTTCTTAATGGTGTGCTTGACATCACCTCATAAATCATAACTGTGACCACACAAGAGAATTGATACGATTATTGGATACTGCCCCATACTCGCTTCTGATAAAACCCATGTCACATTAAACCCGTGGGGTTTTTTAGTTTGAATTGGTACAACGGTAAAAAAAGACGTCATGTTCGAAAGGTCTCGTTTAAGGACGAATGATTTATTATGGTCATTTTTTTAAGATGATTATTAATCGTGTCTGGATTAACGCGTAAAATAGGAAATGAATTTTTTAGGATCAGGTTATGGACGATGAGAAAGGCCTTATAGAAGAGCTACTTGGAAATACGGTACAGCTAATTTTTGCGATCATAGGTGTTGTAGTGGCTATAGGTGCAATGATAGGCGTTCTTTTTTTGTGCTGGTATCTTTATGACCGGTATATTGAACCACTCTGGTTTACTTATATTGGTATGTCATAAAATTTGACTATTCATCAACGTCTACAGGATTAGCGGTGTTTTTGTTTGGGACAAATTGTCGCGCGACAATACACCACATTTTTTCAGCAGTCAGTTACGTTTATAATTGATTCCAGTTTAAGATCTCTTCTTAAATTAGAATTTATTTTATGATACATTATTGTGCGGTCATTTAAATCATTAAGTGACCGCATTTTTTTTGGCCGTTTTTACTGTAATTCCTATAAAAAGACCAAGCAGATTGTTTAAATCAATTGTTAATGAATTCCACTTAGCGTCTAAAACGGATTAATATAAGGGTAATTTCTTACTAAAAGAGGCTGAGAAAATGCGGGCATACCAGTTGTTTGTTTTTCTATTATTGTTTTCATTAACGTCGTTTGCAGATGAGATAGGTGAAGTCAGCACGAAGTTTAGGTTAACATCTCCAAACGATAAAATAGTCATAGAGGCTTTTGATGACCCAGGTATTCCAGGGGCTACATGTTATTTGAGCCGTGCTAAGAAAGGGGGATTGTCCGGTGCTATCGGATTCGCAGAAGATAGTTCAGATGCTTCCATTGCTTGTCGTCAAACCGGCCCTATTCAGTTACCTGAGAAGATTAAAAATGGCGAAGAAGTCTTTAGGAAAAGAACGTCAGTACTCTTTAAATCATTACAGGTTATTCGCTTTTACGATGCAAAGCGTCAGGTATTAGTCTATTTGACCTTTAGTGATAAATTAATTGACGGATCACCGAAAAACTCAATTTCAGTTGTGCCTATTCGAGATTATTAGCCTTAGTCTTTGCTGCGTTATCGTTAACGAATCATTTCTTACGCGCAACAATGACTCCATCACGGGTAGGGTTTATAAAGGTATCAAATGCAGGGTCTTCATAAATCATTTGATTATGTTCTAAAATAGCCTCAGTCCACCCGGGCATAATATCAACAGGATTTTCTAAAACCACGCGCCCATGCCAGAGCACATTGTCGGCAATATAGAATCCACCAGGATTAATCCGCTTACGCGCAATAGTCCAGATTTCAGGGTAATCACCTTTATCAGCATCGTTGTAACAAATATCAAACGTTCCCTCGGTATTGTGAAAGATATCTTGTGCTAAACCGGTTTGAAAATGAATTTTTCTCCAGTGCTCGGTTTCTTGTAGAAAATACTTGGCCTGATTCAGGTTATCAGTATCACCATCGGTACAAAATAATTGGCCATTTGCACTCAGCCCGCGTGCGAACCAAAATGCAGAATAACCATAGCCACTACCAAATTCGAAAATACGTTGTGCGCTGATTGTTTTACTTAGGAATTCCAGAAAAATACCAACCAAGCGATCAACAATGGGAAAATTATTTTCATGGGCAAATTTTTCCATAGCTGATAATACCGGAAGATCCGTTGCTTTTGTTAAAGAGAGCATGTATTTTTCAATTCGTGGGTCAACAGGCGAAAGTAATTGAGGGTTAAGTATGTTAGGAGTGGTTAGTTTACTCATGAGATTTAGCCAACAAATTTTTAATTTTGTTGATACAGGAGCAGCCACTTTAGGAAGAACATTTTACCCAACTATTGCTGCTCAGCAGGCAGTCCCCCTATGGGCGTAGGGGGGATTGCGTTATCTTTGTCAGCAGTGACGCCCTGAGTACGATCTTCAGGTAGCGTCGTATCATCACCCCAGCCCTGTGGTTCGCGCACCGGTGTTTTACGCTCCAATAAATCATCCAGTTGATATTTATCGATGGTTTCATAGGTCATTAAAGCATCTGCCATCGCATGCAAAATATCTTCATTCTCTTTCAGAATTTTCTTTGCTCGCTGATAGTTACGATGTGATGTGCTCTCTGAAACCGATTTGGTTTGCGTTATCGAACGACCTAAAAAGATCTCACCTTCCTCTTCACTGTAAGCCAAAGGCCCCAGTTTCTCAGACAAGCCCCATTTAGTTACCATACTGCGTGCTAATTTCGTGGCTCGTTCAATATCGTTTGAAGCCCCTGTTGTGACACTCTCGACTCCAAAAATCAACTCCTCAGCAATACGACCGCCATATAAACTCGAGACCTGACTGTCTAACTTGCGCTTACTGGCACTGTAGGCATCTTTCTCCGGTAAAAACATCGTGACACCCAAAGCTCGACCACGCGGCATAATACTGACTTTATAAACCGGGTCATGCTCAGGACACAAACGACCGACAATGGCATGACCGGCTTCATGGTAGGCGGTCATCCGCTTGTCCTCTTCACTCATGATCATGGAGCGCCTCTCTACCCCCATAATCAGCTTATCCTTCGCCTTCTCAAGCTCCACCATGCTGACCACGCGTTTATCGGTACGCGCCGCAGTCAATGCCGCCTCATTCACCAGATTAGCCAATTCAGCACCTGAAAAACCGGGGGTCCCTTGCGCGATGTATTTAACAATAACATCATCTGATTTCGGGACTTTGCGTAAGTGAACTTCTAAAATCTGCTCACGGCCCTTGATGTCTGGCAAGCCCACGTTGACTTCACGATCAAAACGACCCGGCCGTAATAAGGCTTTATCTAATACATCCGGACGGTTGGTTGCGGCAATAACAATAATGCCTTCGTGCCCGTCAAAACCATCCATTTCAACCAATAACTGGTTTAAGGTTTGTTCGCGTTCATCGTTGCCGCCGCCTAAGCCAGCACCCCGTTGACGACCGACCGCATCAATCTCATCAATGAAAATAATACACGGGGCATTTTTCTTCGCTTGCTCAAACATATCCCGAACACGGGAAGCACCCACACCGACAAACATTTCCACAAAGTCTGAACCGGAAATAAGGAAAAAAGGAACCTTCGCTTCACCCGCAATCGCACGGGCTAACAAGGTCTTACCGGTTCCCGGCGGCCCCACCATTAAAGCGCCCTGAGGAATCCTACCCCCTAATTTCTGATATTTCGGTGGGTCGCGCAGAAAATCAATTATTTCAGCCACTTCTTCTTTTGCTTCCTCAACACCGGCCACATCATCAAAGGTAATTTTAATTTGATCCGGCTCTAATATTCTAGCTTTGCTTTTACCAAGTCCCATGGTGCCACCTCGCCCCCCTCCCATTCCACCTTGGCGTAGAAAAAAGATCCATACGGCAATTAACAGTAACATTGGAAACCAGGAAATAAAGATTTGCATCAGCATTGATTGCTCTTCTGGCGCATGCGCCTCAATCTCAACACCGTGCTCTAAAAGATCATCAATCAAATGGGCATCATCCGGTGAAAACGTACGGAACTTTTCCCCCGAACGCATTTTACCCTTGATCTTATTGTCATCAATAGTAACGGTTTCAACCTGACCATAAGAAACTGCCTCAAGAAACCGAGAATAGGACAGTGTAGAATTGTTTCGATCAATGCCCACAGTAAAATATTTTTTAACATGACTATAACCTCTGATGATTTGGACTGTTTTAGTCCTCACGAAGTTTCGTTGAAAAATACTGTGAAGCAGTAGTATCTTTTTTTCTTGATGAGCAATGAGAGTATTTATTTGTTAGGAAACCTGAAAGCACGACCAAAAGGGACGATTTATTCAGGAATAGTTGCTTTACATACAACTATAAAAACAATTACGATTTTTAAGATTACCGAATCCTATTGAAGCCAGCATTTAAGCTGGTTTTTTTTAGGTGTAATAGATAACGATGTGTTAACTAAAGTGACCAAATGATGAATGGTGTTAAACAAAAAATGAAACAAACAGAAGAAATACTATGGAATTTAATATGAGTGTACCGTCCAGTTCACCGAGTTCAGAAGATGTTAAAATCATTTTATGGGTTAATGCCGGGGTAACTGTCTTGGCGATGTTAAGTATTGGCTTGGTAATGACTTGTGCTTTTTAAAACGCTCTAGTTCTGTTTAACGGTGCTTGTTTTTGATCGGGTTTAGCAAAAATTAGTAGAAAAAATATTTTAATTTGTTTTTTGTATCCCTATCACCTTAATGTTGCCCATTCCAATATAGGCACCCACTGCAGTGATCAAGAAAATAAACTCACACAAAAAAACGGTTAACAATGGCAATATCGCCTCACCCTTCACGATTGCTCCATATCCTATTTAAATTATCAACATATTAAAATAAACCTAAACTAAAGCTATAGAGGGAAAGGTAACTCATTTCCTTTTCAATCCTTCATTTCCTATCGTTAAAAACATTCCCCTAAAAATACGACGGAACGACACGGTCCTCTCATAAAACTAACATTAAGAAGATATCCTTTCAAAAACCACAGCTTTTCAGCATCATTACCCTTAATTTTTCCACAGAAGCTGTGTATAACTTTGTGGACAAATTGATCATAGAAACCCCAATACCCTAATAAATATGACAAAGGATCAAACTGGCCATTTTTTATGAAAAACCAAGAACACATATAAATCAATAACTTACATAACGAAACATGCTAAAACAATAACTTATACCACTTGCCATAGAATCAGGTTTAAGTGTGCTAAGTATCTGTGACTAAATCTGTATTCTATGGCTTACAAAAAATGCCCCTTTATAACTAACAACCACTATAAAAAACTACTAAAGAAAAATTTAATTATTTTTTACCCGAGTATTGAGCAAATCTAACTTTAGGCGTAGGATCATAGTTGCCTTGTAACAAATTGCTAGTTCTAATTTTTAATTTTCTTTTAACGTTAGGAGAATGATTAATGTACTGTCAATACGAAACTAACCTCATCAATCGGAAAAAACTCAACGAGTTATTAAGTTGGTTCAAGTACAAAATAAATACTGACTACGAGGTTGTTCAGGAGAGCCATAATGATTTTTATGTGGTTTTCCGCGATCTAAACGAAAAAAACATTATACTGGTCAAAGATAAAATCAAAGGGTCCTGCCTACTAGCCACTTAAAAAAATTAAGCCATAAATTTCATTTAATAGCATCAATATTACAGACAATATTGATGCTTTTTTTCTACTGGCCAGCCCTTTGTTCGAGGAAGTTCTCAATATAAATGCCGCCAATAAATATTTTTCGAGAAAAAACTTTTATTTAAAGCAAAAAAAAATGCAGCCCCTCTATTAAAGGAGACCGCATTAAAAAATTCATTCATGTCGAATAAGACAAATTTAAGGAGAATCTAAAATTCTGAGTTCAGTTTATAGATTAATAACCCTTATAGGAATGTGACACAGTGTCGCGCGACAAATTGTCACAGGGTAAATACCCTATTTTTAAAATTCACCCCTAAATTCCAATCCTTTTTCTAAAAAGATCTATTGATGACAGCAAAATCATTGCAATTTGACCAAATCCATATAGAAGTTGCCCGAAATGCCTCCGATGACTTCAATCTCTTTCACGACAAACATAAATGGCTACAAATCACCCATAATCCCTTTAAAGGCCCCATTGTCCTAGGCTATCAACTCAATACTTTAATTGAATACCAAATACGTTTATACCGAAAAGCCCAGCATGAAAATAAAATTATTGCCGAAAACAACTTACGATTTAGTAACTATCAAATAACTTTTGTTAACGCTCTTCGAACGGCAACACCGTTTAATCTGGAAATCAAAAAGACACTCATAAAAACTATTCCTAATTTAACCTTAGGTAATCGTATTTCCATAAAATCAGGCGAGGAAACTATTTTGTTAGGGTTTAAAAAAGAAACCCAACAACCTCTATTTCTTGGAGAGGCAACTTTTAATGCATTACCTGACTTATCGGGTATTCCCGATAAAACACAAGTTCCAGGCACTGAGTATTTTCTTAAACGAAAAATTTTAAACAACGGTAACGTCAAGAACTTTCTTTCAGCTTCTTTGGTTGAACAATCAGATTATTTTGATGAGCTAACCCATCTGGCAAAATATCCCGAAATATTTCCTTGTAGCTTAGCATCAGGAGCACTCTTAGAAAAAGCGCATCTAGAAAACCATGACTTCAAACGAAATCCTATGGTTTATACCTCTCATGAAATATCAGTAGACCGTAATCATTTAAAAACACTTAAAAATGGCCATGTACTCGCTATTTTAGTTAAACAACACCCTGAATCTGAGGCCAACACACTCAACCAAACAAACATCAAATTACGAACCTATGATTGCTTCGGTTTACTCCAAACTAATAAGGTCTTATTTAGACTGACCATGAATCTTGTCCCACTAGAGGGCATTCTTAAAACGTTAAGAAAAAAAAGCTGAACCTAACCATCGCAAAAAGTTAATATCATACGACATGAGTCTAACAATTGGACAATTAGCTAAACAAGCGGGCGTGACTATTGAAACGATCCGCTTCTATCAAAGGAAATCACTGCTCGTTGAGCCGAAAAAGCCTAGTCATGGCTTTCGCCATTACCCTCAAGAGAGCATTGCTCAAATTCGTTTTATAAAACGAGCTCAAAAATATGGCTTTTCCTTAAAAGAGATTTCAGAGTTACTTTCAATACATACCCACCATTGTGAAGAAATAAGAAAAATAGCTGAACTAAAGTATCAACAGATTGATACTCAAATAAAAGACTTAACTATTCTCCGTCATGCACTTAACGACATGATTAAACGTTGCCAAAATGAACCTTCATCTGAACACTGCTCACTCATTGACACATTCTTTGAAGACGCATCATAGAAAAACAACCAACAATGACTTGCTTCCCTACTAGTCACCTTCACTGAAAACTTAGATAGTAATGAGCAAAAACTCACCCTAATATTTTAAAACGATACGCCTGCTTGAACCCATAACACCTGCTTATCGGTTTTATGGGTTTGAGCATCATAGTAAGCATATTTGGTGAGCAATTTGTAATGTTTTCCCCATTTCTTAATCGCCACAAAATCATACTCCTGCCCATAATCCACCTGCCCGGTATCATCATCAAAGTCATGATAAACAGCCATTAAGTTAACACCCATTACACGTGTACTGACAGAACCATAAATATCTCTTATACCTGCGCTGGGTGTGGATAAAAATTTATCAGCCCAACCCTGATGCGCATGTAAGGTTGCCAGCGGAGTTGAAAAACCATAACCATCTCGACCATCTAATTGTTCCCAACCCACTTTGGCCGTTACATTTAATGCCGAACCCCCGAGGACTAAATGGAAATAATTCAAACCCCTAATGGCGTTAGGGTTATTCGCATGATCACTCTGGTTAGCATATTCAACGGTATAAAGCGCTCTAAAAAAATCAGAAAATTGATAACCTCCATCAAAACGAACGCCGTGTGTTTGTGTTGACTTTACGTTATCTGCAGCATTATCGTTATAGTGCAACCAATACGAATACCCCACCAATGTACCGAACCTTGGAACGGTGTAACCAACATGAATAAACTGCGAATCCATTTCCGTACTGAGTGATTTAACATCCTGGATTTTCGTAATATAACCCGCAGTTATATCCATATCAGGAAAAAATGAACTGGTTAACACCACTGCATCATAGGTCTGCTCCATTTGACGCCAACCGACATTACCGATAAACCGATCATTATCTAATTTTAGCCTTTGCCGACCCATCTTGAGGTTACTCTCAAAAAAATGATAATTAACCCAAGCTCTATTTAACTCATGTTGTTGTGGGTCTGCTACCGTTTCATAATGAGTCTTGCCATTTCTAAGACTGTTATAGGTATTGGCGCCAAAATCTTGATTGCCTTCATACTCGGCATATAACTTCAAGCCTTGAAATGTTGGTGTTAAGTAACCTATTCTTGACCGAACGGTAGACGCATTTCCTACCGATTTTCCGGCGCTATCCGTATCAACATGTTCAAACCGATAATTTAAATCCACCTTAATTTGACCATACTTTCCTTTATCACCCACCTTTAAAATATTTTCAACAGACTCATTAAAATCAGTCACTTCAAAGCAATAAAGCAATGGCGAAAATAATGGTAACGCTATTAAAATAAAGAGCCTAGCTAAGCTAACTGTGAAAATATTTATTTGTGCCACCCGTTCTAATGCAATCAATTTTGTTCCGTTATTAATTACGTGACCTACCGACATTATCGAAAAAACTTTAGCCTAAATATCAATCACTTTTTTAAAGCGACTGACTACTCCAAGATTTAAGCACTTGAACCCACTCAGGGCGATCGTTTAAACAAGGAATTAAAGTCAGCGAGTCACCGCCTGCGTCCTTAAAGACATCTTGACCTCGTATAGCAATTTCTTCCAGCGTTTCTAAACAATCCGTCACAAAAGCCGGGCAAATCACCAATACCTTTTTACAACCCTCAGTGGCTAAATCTCGCAAACGATCTTCAGTATTCGGCCCTAACCATTTTGCCCGCCCAAGACGCGACTGGAAAGCGACTGAATATTGCTCAGGCAATAAACCTGCAGCCGCCGCAAAACATTCTGTGGTCCTAAGCACCTGATGGCGATAACAACTTTTATGAAAACTACTTTCGGTGTTACAACAATCAGCCTGTTGTAAACAATGTTGCCCTGAAACATCGAGCTTGGTTATATGTGACTCCGGAAGCCCATGATAACTGAAAACAATATGATCGTAAGGATTCTCCAAATAAGGTCTCGCACTATTAACTAGGGCGGTAATGTAAGCAGGGTTTTCATAAAAAGGTTCAACCACCGATAACTTAATAGTCAACTTATGCTTGTTAATAACCCGTTGAGCTTCTCGAATAGAGGTTGTCACTGTACTTTGTGCAAAATGTGGATATAAAGGGATAAAGAGTATCTCCTCAATTGCTACAGATTCCGCAATCGTTAATATTTTTTCCTCTATGCTTGGCTGACCGTAACGCATAGCAATCTCAATGGGTATGCTCAACTGTGCCTGTACTTTTTCCCGCAATTGATTAGAAAGAACAACCAATGGCGACCCCGTTGGTAACCAAATACTTTGATAGGCTTTTGCTGAAGACTCGGGTCGCGTTGGCAGCACCAACAAACTAACCACCAGACGTCGTAACCACCACGGTAGTTGAATCACATAAGAGTCCATTAAAAACTGGTTGAGATAGCTTCTCACTTCTTTCACGTCAGGTTTTTCAGGCGAACCTAAATTCACCAACAGAACTGCTCTTTTTGCCATAATTTTGATTTCTCAACTGAACGCATAGCGCTTAAATTAATATCTTTACCATTATAATTATTTACTTAAAACAGTACCAACTAATCCAACCTCTATCACTATTAAAGCGCCTTAAAAAAGCCCCTTGCAACAGACAAAGCATCAACTAGCTTTGTGGTGTTATCTGAACTTTTTAATAACGATAGATATTTTAACCGATGAACAATAGGTGCTAGGTTGAGAAATAGCCCGCATATTGACAAACATATTACGCCTTCGGCCCAGTCTTTCTGGATGCCTTTTAAACAAAATTTACATAATTTTTTACTACTGGGTGTACTCTTTGGACTCTTTTTTCCCATGGGTGCAATTTTTATATTATTAAGCCAAAGCAATGAATGGACCTTACAACAGTTCCTGATCATTCACCATGAAATGCCTCTACTTTGGATTATTGAAACAGCGCCTTTATTCTTAGGATTAGTAGGCGCATTAGGCGGCTATCAATTAGACCTGAAAAAATCTAGTCACTCAGAAACAGACACCCTGACCCGACTTAATCAAAAATTATCTAAACAGCTCAGCATTATTTTCTCTTCTTCTCTTAATGCCATCATCATCGCGGATAAAGCGGGTAATATTATAATTTTCAATTCGTCTGCACACGATATATTTGGGTTCGAGCCAGACGAAGTTATTGGAAAAAATCTAACTAATACCATTATTCCTGAGCAATTTAGAGACATGCACGTAAGAGGTCTTAAAAAATATCTAGAAACCGGTCAACACAATGTCTTAAAAAAACGTATTGAAATTGAAGGATTACATAAACAAGGCCATTGTTTCCCTGTTGAAATGGAAATAATTCCTATAATAGATCAAGAAAATACAGTCTTTTGTGCTTTCATCAGGGATATCACTGAACGCAACCATCAACAAGCAGCACTTAAAGAAGCAGCGGATGATTTAAAAAAAGCAAATGAGCGATTAATTAAGGGAAAAAAATCAATTGAACAAAAAATAGAACAACGAACGCAAGAACTTAAAATAGCTAAAGTTTCCGCTGAAACATCTGAAAAAATCAAATCAGCCTTCTTAGCCAATATGTCTCACGAAATCCGCACACCCATGAATGCCATTATTGGGATGACATATTTAGCCTTGCAAACGGATTTATCAGAAAAACAATTCAACTATATAGACAAAGTTCATAGTTCGGCCAATAATTTACTGTACCTTATTAACGATATTCTAGATTTTACCAAAATTGAAGAAGGTAAATTAGAGCTTGAAAATTGTGCGTTTACTATACAATCGGTCATAGAACATCTTACCAATACAACAAACTTTCTAGCCAAAAATAAGGGTATAAAAATATCAATCACTATTGATCAGAATATACCCGTCACGCTGCACGGCGACCCATTACGGATCGGACAAATACTCATTAATTTAGTATCAAATGCGATAAAATTTTCACCTGATCATTCCAATATCTCCGTTTCCCTGACACTGATTACTTTAGACGACTCTCGTGTACAAATTCAAGGCTCCGTCACTGACTCGGGAATCGGCATGACACAAGATCAAATCAATTCACTATTCCAATCATTCGTACAGGTTGACTATTCTAGCAGTCGTAAATTTGAAGGTACGGGGTTAGGATTGGCTATTTGTAAGAAACTAACAAAGCTAATGAATGGCGAAATTTGGGTTGAAAGTAAACCTAACCAAGGATCTACTTTCAGTTTTAACCTCTGGTTAAAACCCGGACAACGCCTAGAACGACGCGCTGATTCAAATCGAAAAAACAGGGATTCTCTGGAAATTTATACTCCAGATAACACAAGCATCCTCAATCAGCTCAAGGGACGTAAAATACTGTTGGTTGAAGACAATGACATTAACCAAGAAATTGTCATTGAATTATTACATAAAGCTGAAATTAAAGTCACTCTTGCTAATAACGGACAAGCAGCTATTGACTGCTTTAATACTCAATCATTTGACCTGGTTTTAATGGATATTCAAATGCCCATCATGAACGGTTATCAAGCCTGTGAAGTCATTAGAGATATGCCAAGCGGTAGAGCTATTCCTATTATTGCTATGACCGCTAATGTCATGTCAGAACAACGCATGTTAGCTAGGAAAGCAGGAATGAACGACTACATATACAAACCCATAATACCCAACAAGATGTTCCATATACTTCAAAAATGGATCAACACTGCCGATAAAGAACACTCTAAGAAAGTGACTGAAAATAAATCAACGACACCCTTCTATTTATATGGTATTGATACTTCCTTCGGGTTAGAACTGATTCAAGGCAATACCACCCTTTATCACCGTCTACTAATAAAACTCCGTGATCGTCTTGAAACATTTACATCAGAATTTTATGCCCTTGAGAATGACACTAAAGCACAAGAAAGACATGCGCACACGCTTAAAGGCGTTGCCGGAATTTTGGGTGCTAAATCAATTAGTGAACTAGCAGGTGCATTGGAGTTGACCTGTAAAAACAACACGAGCCAAAAAGACATTGCCGATCAATTAACTAAAATGGAAGCTTTAATACCCCCTGTTCTCCAAGGACTCAATCAACTTCGTGATGCCATCAAACGAACAAAAGATAATGATTAACTGACGTTAAGAAATAACACCCCAACCTAATTTACCGCATCTGCTAGCCCAATTGTTGAAAATTAAAATAACTTTTTTTTAAAAAAAACTAATTATTTCTTAATAAAGTGACGATAGACTAAATGAGGGGTTTTTTTCTTCTAACCCCACCCTTGACTTTTTTTAGTCTGACTCGGTTTACTGTCGTAATATGAAAATATACTAGAAAACCACTTAATCGCAAAAAGGATCATGGGAAAAACAACTGACCAATACATTAAATTACCCAATTTAATTTTCATTGTATTATTCATCAGTAGTCAGCCAATATTAGCCGTTGATTTACCTTCTGGCGTTTTAACCGAATGGTATAGCGAGAGCGTTAAAAAATCAGAGGGGTATCACGAAGCGGGGGTTAAAGAAGGCCTCTGGACCCAATGGCACGCCAATGGCGTAAAAAAAATAGAAGGACACTATGAGGTGGGTAAAAAAGATGGACATTGGACCCAATGGTATGACAATGGTTCAAGAGAGTCAGAGGGTTATTATACCAACGATTACAAAGATGATCTCTGGACAAGTTGGTATGAAACTGAGGCGGTCGCCGATATTGAAATAGACAAGACTAATTATCAAGTCACCACGACACTTACAAATACAACCGGAACCGCTGCAGTTAGTATTTCTGGCCCCTCAATCGTTGAAGAAGGTGAAACAACAATGAATTACACCGTTGCAATAACTGACACACAAACAACTGATGTTATTGTCAATTTAACTTATACGGGCACAGCAACTGCAGGGGGTACTGATTATACCAGTATAGCCAATATCACTATCCCAGCCGGATACACAGGAGCTACATTTAATTTAGTTACCGTTAAAGATAACTTATTAGAAAACATGTCCGATGGTTCAATAGGGTCTGAAGATATTATTATTACCATTGATAGCACTAGTTCGGCTAGCGTTGGCATTGATGGCGACCAAAACAGTGTAACCACCTTGATCACAGATGAAGCGTTGACCACAACCACCATCGGCCAAAAATCTTGGGTTAGTATTTCAGGACCCCTGACGGTTAATGAGGGCGAAACCACAAGTGATTATACAATCGAAATTACTGAGCCACCAACAGAAGATTTGACTGTTGAATTTACCTATTCAGGTACGGCGACCCAAGATACCGACTACACCGGCAAGAACAGCATTGTTATCAAAAAAGGCTATAACTCAGCCACTTTTCAATTAGTGACTCTTGATGATAATGCACCTGAAAGCATGGTCGCTACAGATGGATCTGGCGTATATTTCGGATCTGAGGATATTATTTTAACAATTACTGGCATCACTAGCAGAGCCTTAGAAACTATCGCTATAGACAATGACCGAAATAATATTTCCACCATAATTTCAGATCAAGGCACTGTCTTTGAAGCCAGAACGCCTTTGCTAACCGCAGCCACAACGGTGAGTCTTACAGGGCCAACAACTGTTAATGAGGGGGACGTCACAACCGATTACACCGTCACGTTAACTCAAAAAACAACCCAAGATACTACTATCAGTTTAAGCTATTCAGGATCGGCGATAGAGGGAGCAGACTACACGGGCGACAGTAGTGTGGTTATTTTAACAGGAGAAACCACTGCGACTTTCACGTTATCGGCACTTGATGATGCACTGGTTGAAACAGATGAGTCGATTATTGTCTCCCTTACCCCTCTCAGCGGTGGTGGAGAAGAGCGTAAAAAATCAGAATTTAACTATGTAGAAGGCAAAAAAGAAGGTGCTTGGCGTGAATGGTATAATGATGAATTCAGCATGCTAAGATCAACCGGTTACTTTCAAGCCGATAAAGCGGACGACATTTTTACCCGTTGGCATCAAAATGGCAATAAAAAAGAAGAAGGCTATTTTCGTTTAGGCCAAAAAGATGATCTTTGGACGACATGGTATGAAAATGGCAATAAAAAAGAAGCAGGGTATTACAGTGCTGATAAGAAGGATGATCAATGGATCACTTGGTATCAAAATGGTCAGAAACAACAGCAAGGCTTTTATCACAAAGGCCGTAAAGAAGACCATTGGACTTTTTGGTATGACAACGGCGATAAAAAAGCAGAACGGGACTATTAATTAAAAAAAGCAATCCATCAGGCCGTTCTCATAACGCCTTGCGTTTTGAGCGCTATTCGTTAATCGTTTTCCGTTGAAAAATAAATTGGTAGCCTATCATGCCAACAATCATCGCACTAACAACAATCAGCGGATCATAGAAACGAACCCCTAAACTAGCAATAGCAGGACCCGGACAATAACCAATTAATCCCCAGCCGATACCAAACAATAGTGCTCCTAAAATTAAAGCGCGATCAATAACCGTCGTTTCAGGCAGATAAAACCGAGTCTCTAAAAGCGGTGTTTTAATTAAAAAGATCCTCCGATAAAGCAATGTTGTCGTCACAACCGCACCGCCCAGTACCAAGAGCAAACTCGGATCCCATTGTCCAGTCACATCGAGAAAATTCAGAACTTTGTCAGGATTGGCCATTTGTGACACCATCAATCCGATACCAAAAATAAAACCAGACACTAAGGCCGCTAAAATTTGTTTCATCATTAAGACCTAAATTAAATGCCGCAACACATAGACCGTCGCCATGCCGGTAGAAAGAAATATAACCGTCGCGATCAGTGACCGTAAAGAAAACCGCGACAACCCACACACACCATGGCCACTCGTGCAACCACTGCCCATAGCGGTGCCAAAACCAACCAATAGACCGCCCAAAACTAAGATAATCGGCGAGGTATTTTCAGCCGGTAAACTTTGCGTAGGCACTAGGGTCTGGTAAGCCAAACCTGCCAAGGCTAAACCGATAACAAAAGCCACTCGCCAACTGTTATCTAATACCGTTGAGGGGGTTAATAAACCTTTAAGCATACCGCTAATTCCAGCAATACGTCCGTTTAAAAGCATGAATAGACTCGCTCCTAAACCAATGAGAATACCACCGAAAAGAGCGGAATAAGGGGTAAAGTTTTCCATTGTTAAATTAAGCGTTATACGTTGTGAATTAAAATTTCCAAGAATACCCAATCTCAAAGGCATTTTGATACATGGATAAAGATCCGGGCACACCAAAAGCGGTTTGTTCACTACTGACATGTTCTTTGAAGGCATGTTGATAAGAAAGATTCCACTCGCCAAATTCACTGGGGCTATAACTTAAACCAAAAGTCATGTGTTTATTGGTAACCGCAGGGGCAATGACATTAAACAACAACTGGTCGCCACCAAACGGACGGTCGTTCCAACTGTAACCAGCACGTAAGGTGAGATCCTGATTAACTTCATATTGCAGACCGATCCGAAAAACATCAATGTCATCCCAACCAAAACCAATGCCGTTATCAGCCCCTAAAACAGACTGACCTACAGGAATAGCGGGACCCAGAATAGGTCCTTTATTGGCAATCGACTTGACATCACCATAGAAAATTCGTTCATAGTCAAAACTTAAGGTCAGGTCAGAACGTGGATGCAGAGCAATCCCCGTTGTAAAATTAGCCGGAATATCAAAACCGCCATTTTCGGCAAACAAATCGCTGTATTGGTGAAATTCGGTCATATAAATCTTACTTGAAGCCGATGCCCCCAGCGTTACCATCGGGTGAACTTGTCCAATCCAGCCGGCACGAACACCTACCCCGTAAGCAAAATCATAGGCTCTATTCGTTAAATCAGTGCCGGTCTGGTTTTTCGTAAATCCTTGGAAATTACCCAGCCCCTTCGCTTTAAAATATTGCACACCAATTAAAGGCGCTACTCCAAAACTATGCTCCGGCGTTATCTGATAACTCAATGTGGGTGCGATAATCCCTTGGCCCATATCAATCTGCAATGTGCCAGTATTAGCCATGCCTGTTTTAGTTCCTGTTGGAACTGCCGCTGCAGCAGCCCCTCCTCCTTGTTGTGCGGCACCTAGGACGGCATACGTTTCATCAAAAATATTACGCGTGTAGGTCGTGTTCATACCGCCATTGGCATAAAAAGAGATGCCCCAACTGAGTTGGTCGTTCAGTTGGTACTTAAAACCGCCATTCGGAATTACAAAAAAATCACGCTTACTTTTTTTACGGACTTCAAAGCTACCGCCAACCACACGCGGGTCTAATGAAGCCTCCCGAATCGGGCTGAATAGCATTAATGAGAAATCTGCCCGTTCTTCTATTAATGACATGCCTGCTGGGTTAACGGCAGAAGTGGTGGCATCTTGTGGCGCGGCCACAACGGCACCGGCCATACCATTTGATTTAGGCCCATAACCCAAGGCAAAATAGCCGGTAGTCGCTGAGGCTTGTGATGCTATTCCCAATAAAATTAAACTTAAAAAAACAACTAAATTATTTTTTACAGTCATGATCCTCATCTTTGGTCAATCGTTTTTAGAACCCGTCAGGAGAATGAAAAGGTTATTTTCTGCCAAAGCATTAATAACTTCCAAAGGTTATTACCCAACACCATTCATAATGGTTCAGATTGTACCTATGCCAGTCGCTTTAACAAAGGGTTTTTACAATTTCTCACCCACTCATTACTGACAACCTTCATGTTAAGAGGTACTTACCTATTAGTTTAGTAGCCAACAATAGGCTTATAGCACTCTTGAAATCAGCTTTGCCTTGCTATATTCTGCTACTCACTTATTAACAAAAATGGTACCTTTCATGAAATATCTGAGCCTTGTTCTCATCATGCTATCAAGTACGGTCATGGCTGAAGAAATTTATTTTTGCTCTGATAGTAGCGCTAATGGTTTTAAGCAAAAACAAGGACGCTATAAACCAACAACCTTTGATCCAAAAAAGTTTGGCATGAAATTGCTCGATGATGGCCATATAGTCATCAACTCCCCCTCTATGGACAACGCCGGACTTTATAGCTGTATTAAACCGATACGGTTTACGCCCCAAACGTTAAGTTATGATATTTCTACACGTTGGAAATCGTGCGCATCGTCGAATGGCTATCTATTCAACTTCAATTCAAACAATGGCCGCTATGTTTTTGCTAAAGGTTATGGTTATGTATTTTCTGATAACGACGGGGATTCCGTCGCAATACGGATAGGCATTTGCACTAAAAATTAATGCCTTTACTAAATCTTATTTTTTACAACAAATTAAGGTTATTCACCCTACTTCTTTTTAATGGTTAGCTTACTATCAAAAGTACCATCTCCCGTTGTATCCTCGGCTATCGTATCTAAACGACCATCATGATTGGAATCAATAATAATAGTATCTATTTCACCATCCCCAGTCATATCAACGCCAACGGTATCAAGCCTACCATCATCATTAGTATCAATACTCACGGTATTACTTAAATCACCGTCAATTCTTCCTTTATCAAAAGTCTCTTTAACTTTTTGAATTCGATCAGCGCTAATTAAAGAATCATTTTCAGTACCTTGCTTATCTTTCCCCATGACACAGACCTGATAATTTTTAAAACTAAAAAGGTAAGTGTCACACTTAAAGATAAAACAAGTCAACAAAAAAGTTAGCGGCCATGGCCATCGGGCTAAACGAGCAAAAAATTAGTAATCACTGCCCGGTCACACAAAAAAACAGACTATAAGACGATGCCTCCCACCCAACACTTGCTAAAGTGCATCCCCTATAAACCAAAATACTTAACTACAGATTAAAATCTAATCAACTATCGCCTTAATACAGGCATGACCGGTCGTCGTTCTCCCCAAGAAGTTGGTGATTTTCTTACTAAATCAGCCGCTCTAAAATCAACCTTGAGAAACAACCTTGCCATCTCGTGAGATAACTCAGCCAACCCTATTTCCCACGCAATCGTTTTTTTAAAATATATACCTTCCGCAGTTTTTTTGTGAACATCACGCTTAGCGCTCAAATCACTCATTTTATGCGTATATTTACCAAAAATATGAAGGGTTTTTTCAAACCTCCTCATTAACTGAAATTCCTTATCACGTTCTTTAAGCGCGTCAGTTGCCCTTTTTTCGTCTTCTATTTCCAACGCTAACGCAATACTTTCACGTTTAAGTTCAGCCAGTCTGTTTTTATCCTGAACATCAATTTGATCGCCGGTAAATCGGTAACCACGATCATTCATCTCAATGACAAATCCCATATTAAAATGGGTCTCATTAGGCCTACTAATTTCTCTTACAAAGACTCTTTCGCTAGCGTCTTTTTTCTCATAACTATAAGGTTGGGTTGCTTTCGATAATTCTTGATACACACCCTTCTGCCGCAGGACCTTACCTTTAGCGACCGGCATATGGGAAAACACTGACCCAAACTCTTGAGGACTCACGTTTTAACCTCTCTACTATCGATGCTAACTAACAAAAACCACTTCACTTACCAATAAGTCGACAGCGATAGCACAATCTTTATTCACCCTGTTACAAAAAAACCCCTTCTCAATAAAAATTTAACGTTACTACCCTACCCCCTTTATTATCACCCTGTGTTATTGATCTGTTTATTAATCATTAACTTATGTTCCATAACGCTCACACTAAAACACCGAAACCAACACGTTATTTTCATTAACCGTAGTGTATTGCGCTTTTAACTGATATTCATTTAGTATGGTCTTTCCATGTTTTAATTCCACTAACGTGCTCATTGCATCTAAAAAACAACCTTAACCCCAACAACAACCAAACACCGCCAATAAAACCTTAACCCTTAACTCTTTTTTATAACTAACATCTAGCAAATGAACGTAGATAGAATTTTAACCCGCGCAAAGGCTCATACAAAAAAGGGTGAATGGAATAAAGCGCGAGCGCTTTACACGTCACTTTTACAAACATTTCCCAAAAATCAACAGGCAAAAATAGAACTCAAAAAGTTACCCAGCAATATTATTCCAAATACCACACCTGATTTAACACAAATACAAATTGACTCAGTCGTTGCGCTTTATCACGCCGGAAAAACAGATCAAGCCTTGGAAACCTTAGCAACACTAACAATCAACTTCCCTACTGTCGCTATTCTCTTTAATATTCAGGGGGTTTGTTACGCAGATCGGCAACAATTCGACGCTGCCGTTCAAAGTTATCAACAAGCACTTCAAATACAACCCGATTATACTGAGGCTCACTATAATCTTAGTGTTGCTTTCAACAATCTCGGCCAACTAGATAAAGCCATTGTTAGCTATAAGAAAACACTAAAAATAAAGCCCGATTATCCCGAAGCCCATTACAATCTGGGCGTTATCTTTAACAACCAAGGAAAATTATCAGCTGCCATTTCCTGCTACCAACATGCTATCAAATTCAAACCAAATTATACTAAAGCACACAGTAACCTAGGCATAGCCCTGAAAGATATGGGCCAATTGCAAGCGTCAGTTAAAAGTTATCAGCAGGTACTCAAACTGCAGCCACACGATCCAGAGGCACTTTACAACCTTGGTAATGTTCTCCATGATCTAGATCATGGAGCCGCCGCCATTACCCACTATGAACGCGCCCTAAAAATCAATCCTAACTATATTGAGGCCTGTAACAATCTGGGCATTGCCCTAAAAGAAGCCGGTCACCTGAGTCAAGCCATTAAACACTACGAGGACGCATTAAAAATTAAGCCTGACTATGCGGAAGCGCACTATAACCTCGGAGTTATTCTTCAAGAGACCGGTCAATTGAAAGAAGCGGTTAACCACTATGAACAGGCCGTAAAAATCAAACCACGCTACGCTGAGGCCTATAACAACCTTGGAATGACTCTCCAAGATAGTGGCCAGCCCGATACCGCAATTAACAACTATAAAAACGCGATTAGAATAAACCCCAACTATGCTGAAGCACATAATAACCTTGGGGTTACCTTAAACGAAACGCATCAATCAGTAATTGCCATTAATAGCTACCACAAAGCAATCCAACTTAAGCCTGATTATGCCGAAGCCCATTACAATCTAGGGATAGCTCTCAAAGAGCGTGGTCAACTGAATGACGCTATTAACAGTTATCAACAGGCGTTAAAGATCAAACCTACTTATGCAGAAGCACTGATACATTTAAGCATCTATTCCTGGCTTGATGATGACCTGAGTCGTCTATCAGCTTATCTAGGTACGACTATGCATAGCGATCACAACAAAAATCAGAAAAATAAATTTATTGAACCCTACAAACTGTTATTAAACAATTTATTACACTATAGAAAAACCCATCAAGAATACTATTTTTCAGAAAAAAAATTACCTCTTCTTTATGTCATCGGTGAAAGCCACTGCCTACCAGCGGCAAACACGGTTGTATCGTTAAAAGGGAAGACCTACCGTATACAATCAAAAATCATCATTGGCTGTAAAATGTGGCATCTTGCAAATAACCAGATAAATGGATACAAAAAACAAATTGAGACCATACTCAACACTATTCCAAATAACGCAAAAATAGTGCTAACTTTTGGTGAAATTGATTGTCGCCTGAACGAAGGCATAATAAAATTCCACCAACAGACTAACAACAACTTAACGCAATCAATTCAATCCCTCTCCCATGACTATATTAAGTATGTCACTGAAACGTTAAGACCTCTTTCAAGATCAATTATTATTTCAGGCATCCCCTTACCTTCACCTTGCCGACAAAAACTTTTATCAATCACCGATGTGCAGCTATTAGCCACGATCATCAAAGAACTTAATAGCAGTTTAAGAACCAATACTGTAAATGAAGGTTTCCAATTCCTTGATTTACAACAAATCACGCAAAACGATTCAACCCACTTTTCAAACAGCTCTTTTATAGACGACTTACACGTAACGCCATCAACTTTTATTGCTGCATTAGCAACAAAAACAAATTAAAAACAGCCTGATTTTATCAACGCAATAAATCATTGCACAATGCTAAAGACAGACCCTGTTTCAATACGTCTTTAAATTGCTCTGGCTCAACCCTATCACACCATGCGACTTCCCTCTTACGGTAAAAATGATGCGTTCAAGGCAGTACGAAACCCACCCTAGGTAGCATTGCATCTGACAATACCAAAAGACCAATTAATCCAAAAAATTCAGTCGCTAACGAACAAAGATAACGGTCAGTTAGGTAAGCTGTGTGGTTAAACAACTTTGCTGTTAAATATCGACGTGATGGGAATTGATACGGTTCAACGGTTCGTAACGTTATTATCCGTGAGCGAAATTAATAGACTAAACGCACTCAAAGCCGCTCAGTTTAACCCGCTAGAAGTACTCTCGCTACCAGCCATGGAGAGCGAACGCGAGGACTGGAGCCCCGATAGGTATAGATAATTCCAAATACCTGCCGTGCGTAGTACCAGAGGCGATCTGGAATTACCTCCGAAACGCCTTCAAATCATTTGTGGTTGTGTTACGGAGTCTGCCTCTAGTTTATAATGATGTGGCGCAGTGCACGAACGCGGGGCGAACCGAGGTGCCGTAGGCATTCATTGCCACGTCATTTTTGCTGCTTGCTTGGGCTCGGATGCCCAAAACAAACTTTCGCAAAAATAGTGGCGCGCTTGGGAAACACCCTGTTATTTAACCAAAAGATATCTGCGTTATTTCTTACGCGTCTCTAATTTAGTATCAAAAGAACCGTCTCCAGTGGTATCTTCAACTATCACGTCTAAATGACCGTCATGGGTTGTATCAGCAACAATAGTATCAATTTCACCATCGCCAGTAATATCAACGCCTATGGTATCTATGTTACCGTCGTTATTAGTATCAAGACTCACTGTTCCATCAGATTCACCCTCTAATAGCTCAAAAACCTCTTTAACTTTTTGAATTCGCTCACTAGCAATTGGAAGCTCATTTTCTTTGTCATTATTATCTTCGACCATAATTCTTACCACACTATATTTTTAATGATTACCAGAATTTTATACACCTTTTCCAAGGAATATTAAAGGTCTAGACAACAGAAACTAAATTTCATCCCAAGATTGAACTTCTACCAAGGCGTGTATGGTATTTTCACGATGAATCAGGACTGCTTTACCACAAAAAGGGAGAATCTATCCCCAATATTTTCAACTTAAATTCCTTTTAATTCCCCTATGAATACTGCGTAGTGCTCCGCTTCAACGCCTCAGAACACTTTGGAAGTAGCTTTATTGGGTGGTAAAAACAGCCCTAGGACTATTTTAATCGATTACTTAATTAAAAAAGCGGAGCATTAATTGGGTAGGAATAACTTTCAATAATAAAACTAGCATTTACTACATTATTCATTATGCAACCCGACCCGAGATACATCACAAAAAAACAATGTATCCAATAAGCCGTTACAGTCAGTTAAATTAGATTCTTCTGCTAAATCAACTTCTTTACAAATATCATGTTGCTTACTGGTATTAAGGGCAGTCAAAATAAGCCAAGATGAGCGATAGCAATTGGGGGTTCACCCTAATTCGAGCAGACCTAAAGGCACTAAAGCCCGGCTCATCCAAATACGTGAACAGTTGCAATAGATCATCCCAGATTCAACCTAATTACGGAGTAGTTGTCTCTTGTTCAAGATCAAGGTATGCCAATTAATGTCAAAGCTTCTGACCTGCCAGACTATCGAAACCATAGTATTGATAGCGCCCTAACCCATTGTAAAGTGTCAACCTGTACACTGATAATAGCGCTCAAGTTTATCGAACTAAAAATGATGCGTTCCATAGTAATTGGATGATTACATGCCTCTCTGTAGCTGAATATCGAATTTATCGTTGCCCCTGCCTGCATAGTTTTTTTGAACGGATGGTTTCCATACCCTCTCGTCCTAGGCTCCCTTGACTATTGAGTAAAAGTTGTGAGGGTCAAGTATTAACTGTCAATGCATGAATGGCTGTTTTAATTTTCCATCTTTATAACAGAAACCTTTCCTTGATCATTTCTGCCGCTCTATCGGCACTTAATTTTGTATTATTAATCTTTAAATGATTTTTACTTATAAATTTTTTTGTTTCAAAATTTAGAATATGTTGATTGTCTGTTGTTAACAATTCATTTTCTGAAGCCTCAAAATCATTTTTTGATGGTTTACACTTTAATCTATCAGGAGATTTATTGCGCTTAAGTCTTTCTTCTACACTCGCGTCAAGCTCTACATAATAAACTGTAGCATTTTCTTGTTCGAATATTCTTACAATGGTATTAATAAAGTCACAATCATCTTTTGAACCTATTTTCCAAACATATGTAAAGATCAATCCAGACAACTTACTTTTAGCGACCTCTTCAAACAATTTAATTCGAAATAAATTAACCAGTTTTTTTAAAGCTTGATGATTTCATATCAAAGTAAGGTAACACCATATCTATGGTGATATGATTATGAAATAACTTCAAGTCTGTTTTTTTTCTAATTCTTGACCAACGGTCATTTTACCAACCGCCAACGGGCCGAATATGATGATAAATTTCATAATTAACTTTCAACCATAAAACGCCGTTTTTATATTTTTAAAGAGGCGGTTATACTTTTAACCCCCTCGATGAGCTCCTCCCTGTTAAGAGCTGATTTCAGGAGCTAGCATTACACTTTGGTGTAATTATTTTATACAATTTACTCAGTCTATATTGTAAGTATTAGAGCAACCATCCAACGTATGCTATTTTTAGTCGCTACGTTCATTCTTCGACTATAGTTAAGTCATGCCTGATACCAGATAACACTAGACGTTTTAACCACCTCGATGATTAGATCAAATTTTGTAGAAAACACCCAATATTGAAACTGCATGTGCCCTTTTTAATATGCCTTGATTATTTTATCTGTAGCAATTGTAGAGTGTTTCTTGACTGAGTGGAGTCCTGTTATCTGTACCTTTCTTTTTCCGTTTTCCGGTCTAAGGCAAGATATTTAAGCCGATGTATTTCCTTCGATAACACTATTTAAAATCCCGCAGAGGTTATTCCATTAACTCTTATTTTACTTGTAATTTTTAAATCATTTTCAGCACTTTAAGTAAAAGTTAACGCTTGTGATCAATCAAATATTGATCCAGATAATGTCGTTTATCACAGTCTTTGATATCTCGTTTTTCAAGCCTCATCTCATACCTCTTTGTGAATGAACAGCATTACGGCTGCCATAACTAATTGATGGTTCGGTTTATTTAGTTTTGTGTCTGCTCTGAGTGATTATAAATAATATGATAGGACTGCTTCGCCCCGATAACAGCGAAGTTAAAAAAAGGAAAATAAACCAACAAAGACCACCGCTATAAAATCTTCTACTTTTTTAGAATGTTATTAAAATTCAAAGCTCCCTATTTATACTTACTATAGAGGCATAGACTTTACCTTACTAGGTAATAGATTCACACGCGCCACTGTGTAATATTCTCCTTCACCTTTTGCCACGCAGACATGGTGGAGCACTCTGAAGCAATGTTAATTCGAACGTTTAGGTCGATGCAATTTACCAAGCAAGACCGCCTCACCCATTTTAGTTGATGCTGTCGCGATCGAAAAGACGTATTGAGAATCGGAGTGGTGAACAAACATCTCCAATACGCCTTTTCTTGTGCGTGGCTGAAATGGTTAGAAGAACTCTTTATAGACTTAAATCTCTTCTGATCCAAGAGCGCATAACATTAGCGACACGGCGGGAATCTTCATTAACTAACATTCTCACTAATGCAACTTTATCGTCATATGAATTTGCGGTCTCCAACATATCCACAGAAATGACAAATTTCTTGGGTTTAAGATCCCGCCTACCAATCTGGGAAAGGACGGTTTCTGTTTTCTCACGCACATCCAAATAGAGACCTAATTTTAATAACAGTTCATTTACTTACTTACCCAGAACCTGGACTCTATTCCCTGACCCCAGTGGGAATTCGTAAAAATGTAAGGGTGTTAAAATCTAGTTAATGAACAAGCCATACCCCTGAGATTGCAGGCAATGACAGACATCCCTCATCTCGTTTTGTTGCTAAGCAATACAATCTCAATGCCATGCTGGTAATATCCACCATGTCAGTAACATCGCTCACTCAGAGCTTTACCACCGTCATCATTAGCCGCTTAATAAACATCAATGTAAAAGCCATGATCACCATTACATATACTCATTTATAGATTCAGCATCTAATATATTAATGTCTTTTAATTGTTCTTCAGAACAATTAATTTTGATGAAGTACTTTCTTTAAAAGTAATTTCTCAATAAGGAACTAAATGGTCGTATGCTTTTATATCTAGAGAGTTCTATGATAATCAATAAGCCAATGCTGATCAGTTAAAGGAGACACATCAAAAACAATCTGACTATCGTCTTCTGAATTGACGTTATTATGATCGAAAGGACGTTCTGAAAATTAGAGTGGTGTGACGACTCAGCATCTCAAATACGCCCTTTCTTGTGCGTTCCTATGAAAGAGCCCCTCACCTTTACACCTGATGGAGGGAAAGAATAAATACGGCGAGGTTCTCACGCGCATGAAGCTTAGAGGTGTAATTTCAAAAACAGTTCACAAGCGCGCCACTATTTTTGCGAAAGCTTGTTTTGGGCATCTGAGCCCAAGCAAGCGGCAAAAACTACGTGACAATTAATACCTACGGCGCTTCGATTCGTCCTTGTATCTCTCAATCTGATCTATTTGATTAGCTGCCAGTATATCAAGGAGTATGAGAACTTGTGTTCGTCCTTAGGTAAAAATCTGTGACGCAGATAAAGTCCATGCTCCTCTTTCTCTGGTGCTGAATGGTATCAAAGTCCTTTCCACTGCGGAAAGAAGGCTGTATTTACAAGGCTAGTAAGGAGAATATTATGAACATTATTGGTATTGATGTCAGTAAGAGTAAATTGGACTGTGCTTTAATTGATAATTCAAATCATAGGAAATTAAGGTTTAAAGTAGTTTCTAATTCTGAAGAAGGTTTTGTTACTTTAATTGATTGGCTGGCTAAACGCACAAAATCGAGTATTTCAGCGTATCATTTTATTATGGCGGCCAGAGACCTTTACAAGTCTCAATTTAGGCCGGATATATGGGAGCAATATTTCTTTATGTCGCGAACTAATTTTTCTTACCATACGGGGTGGACCATATATGACGGCGTTTCGGAGGCTACCAGCCTTCGCATTCGCTTTCCATCGGTGGCAGCGTTGGCTTATATCACCCCGCACATCGTGACTATTTTTTCATAGTTAATGTGTCCCTTATTTTGATAAACCCGCCTTTGAGTATAATAACTTGCAAGTGACTACTTTTGTAAGCAGTACTCAAACGCAATTAACAATTATGCAAAACTAAATACTACGCCTAAAATACCACCCTAAATGAACGTTGATAATTTATTGACCCATTTCCTTAACCAGTTGAGGAATTAATTCATTTACAAGCGCTTCACTATTTTTGCAAAAACTTGTTTTAGGCATCCGAACCCAATCAAACTGAAAGATAACGTGATAATTAAACCGGCCTAGCGGGGACTGCCAGTGTTTGTCTCATTAATTACCGCCCAAAGATCAACCCCTAATAATATCAACCCAATCGCCAAGAAAAGACACAACAAAGAAATAATTGCATTCCACGTTTTAAAACCTATCTCCCTAGCGTTACTGAGCCCAACATAAGCTCCTGCTGCAGTCATAAAGAAAGCAAACTCACATAAAAAAAGAACGGTTAGCATCGGTAATACTGCCTCACCCTGCGGGGTTGTGCTAAGCCCGATTACAATTATTAAGACAAAAAATAAACCTAGGCCAAAGGCTAAAAAAGGCAATTTAACTAATTTAGTTTTCAATATTTATATCCTGTAGTTAAAAAACATCTATCAAAACTGCACCCCAAGATTAAAACAAGCTACTTAAGGGTTTCTCCTTAAAGTCGAGCTACCACTTATTAGAGGTCTTCAATAATTGTACATCAGGTTGGGCGTCATCAATAGCAAGTAATGGTTAGTCCTGTGAACCCCTCGGTCCTGACCCTAGATGTGGAACATCATATTCTGATCCCGTTGTCGTTATTGATAACGGGGTGTTAACAGCGCACACTGAATTAACGGCTCTGCTTAATGCGTTATTATCAATGCCAAAGTTAGACTTAGATAAAACACGTTCTCTGAGCCAACGAACATACAACCACCTAACGCTATCGATACTGGCATTTTTTCAAGAGCGCTTTACTGGCCAATAACTTCTTTTATCATGAACTTTAATAGGTGGAGCCTGTGACAACCATAATGACGGTGAGATCATACTCTTGAGGTGATCAACACCGCTCCATTTCTACCTCCATACAACCCTCTGGGCGCACCCTTTATACGCCATAAATGATACGTATAAGGGCAGATATAGAGATTGACCCTTGCCGCTAAAAAACGTTAGTCATTGAGTGATTAAAGGGTAATATTGGGCACTTTTACGTATGCCTTGACCTAGATAAACGGAGTATCTGTAGTGTAAGAGTGACGTTCGATAATGAAACTAGAATTGGAAACATTACTCATGATGTACCCCGACCAGAAATACATCACAATACAGAATAATATAACCAATAAACACCCACATCCAACTGGATTGAATTCTTCTGGTAATTCAAATTCTCTGTATATGTCATTTCGTTTGCTAGTATTAAGGGCCGTCAAGATAATCCAAACGATCATCCAAATTCCACCCGTAAAAAAACTCAGGAGAGCATGAAGAATATGATTAGTTTTATATCGCGCAAGGCTAATTCTTGCTCGTTCCAAGTCACTCATAATTGATTTTTTGTCATTAAAGTGAATCAATTTTCACTTTAATTACCGGTTATTGAAAGTTGATCATTGGAGTTATAATTACACCTGAATTAAACGTTACCTTTTAAACGAAAACCAAAATAATTCAAGATGAGCAATAGCAACTTGAACGGTTCTCATCCAAATGCTGGCAGATCTAAAGGCTCTAAAATCCTACTCCCTCAGATCCCTTGAATAGGTCACAATAAATCATCCAAATACTATCAGATTAGTTTGTTATTATCTGTTATTAAAGAAAAAGATGTACCGATTAATGTCCGGGTATCAACCTCTGATAATACGTGTAAATAGCTTAATCCGCCAAAAGCTAAACCTGAAGAGGAGTTAATTGAATGACCGCAGATTCAGATTAATTTTGTGTTACCAATGACGCGCCTAAACAAGAAGTGTAGCGGTTATAGACTGGCCCCACTACAGGTTGTCGTTCATTACCCAGAAAGTATACAACCAGATAACTGAAGTTTTTGTGTCATTCAAAAAACATTCTAGAAACTCTATTTGATTATACTTTCATTTTGTCGAGCAACTAATAATTGTTAAAAAATAAGATTACAAAATCAGTAAATATAGCGGCTTAAAAAATTAACATAAGGTAGGTTTTTTTAGAATACATATGGTACTCATCGATTTTTACGTAAAGTACTTCTGCTTACTCCTCGTATTCTGGCAACTTTAGACTGATTTTAGGGGAGGGTTACATAACCAACTTTTTCTAACACCACCTCGATCACTGCCAGCTATAGAAAGCGAATGCAAGGACTGGTAGCCCCGTAGGCGTAGGTAAGTCTGAATACCCGCCGTGCGGAACGTCAGAGGGGACCTGAAATTGCATCTTAGACGCCATAGGCATTAATTGCCACGTAATATTTGCCGCTTGCTGGGCCTGGAATGCCCAAAACCAGCTTTCGCAAAAATCTTGGCTCCTTTGCATTGATTTTTCGACCTGTCCGATGACGATTGAATGAAGGTCTACAAAACTCAGGGCGATTCACAAAGAGAATTTTAAGCACTTCAATTAATGGCTCATTCTCTTTTCCTCGTTTTGTTTTGGGTGAATTAAGCCATTAATAATAACGACTGCGTGAAACCCCTATAAATCGTCATAAAGCTGTAATTGAATAATTTGAGTACAATTACTTTATCCATGCGTACTCTACGATAGTTCAACCAGATACCTTTGCTAGTTGTGAATATTTCACTATCCAGGTGTAACACTCCCAAAATTAGAACAGATTCAAATAGAGTAATCTCAAGTTAATTGCTGTTCATAAATCTTTGGTGGTAAATCATTAAGTGACTCGTGAGGTCGCTCGTAATTATAATCAATCATCCAGTCATCAGTGATGTCACGAACCTCACTGAGCGAGTTAAATAAATAACAATCTAATACTTCATTTCTA
>JYMV01033010.1_pt1 | contig 33380 bp, 30 predicted proteins | sample 338911 | NCBI WGS metagenome assembly JYMV01 (sample SAMN03354496, study PRJNA234377) | hydrothermal vent metagenome | biome: Deep sea; feature: Hydrothermal plumes at the Eastern Lau Spreading Center, Western Pacific Ocean; material: Seawater | place: Tonga | collected 2009 | depth 2000 m m
GGAATGATAATGCCGCCACTGGTAGTTTGCTCGTCTTCATCAAGCCGCTCAACCAGAATTCTGTCTCCGAGGGGTTGAATTGCCATAGAATCTTTTCTCCTAGTCTTTGATGTTGTTTTGGTATCTATGATGAAAGGAACTTCATCTAACCGTTTACTAAATCTGCTGTATTTCAGCAAATGGCTTAGATTGTGAATTCTATCTTAAATGGCCCCATTTGTCAAGAAAAACGTAACAATATGACACACGTTTAAATAAAGGCTGCGTAACATTAGTTAAAACGTAACAATATGTTACACTGAAATCACTTTTTTATTTCAGCTGACTTATATGCGGCTGAAACGATTTGCATATTTCGCAGCCTATTGTGTCAGGATACGATAGGCTGATCTCCCTCGGCAATGCATTGAGCAAAGTATGCAAACGTTAATGTGACTGGTCATGCAAAAGTTGGTTGATTATCATTATTTGGTAACTGAATGAAATCGATAGACACTCTGGACTCGGTCTGACATTTGGTCCCACATTTCCTCAGGGATACCCGATCTAAAAACGCCGTGATCTCCCATGGTATTGTGAAATTGATGAAGGTAGACGATAGCTATCATGGTACGGGTTTCATCTGTATGGTTAGGCATTGCCCGATGCCAACAACGCATATCCCTTACAATGACTGAACCTGCTGGCATGATTAGGCGGATAGAGGGTAGTGCGGCAGCTCTTTCTTCACTACAAACATGATAGGCATGATAAGGATCATTCACGTCTATTGGTGGATCAACAATGAGGTGAGACCCAGGCCATAACTCAGTGCATCCATTCTCGGCAGTAAAATCCACAAGCGGGATATTGACTACGATTTTCGAGACGGGAAGTGCAATTGGGAATCCTGGGAAAAGTTGACCAGAGTCACGATGAATCCACTGCGTATCGGACTCTCCTCCATCAATTGTCCCATATAGTGCGTCCCGTCTCGTGGTATTGAAGCCATATGGTAAGGAAGAAAAGAACTTGTTGCCCATGGTTGCCTCGATTATCTGTATGGCCAATGAGTTATCAATAATTCGTGGGTCTAAGAACGGCATAGACATCAAGGTGACTGCTTCATCGTTTTGATTGTTCCTTTCTTCGAGGGAAGAACGGATATCTTTCATTAGGTTTATGGGGAGGATTTCTTCGAGTATAACATAACCGACCTCATTCAACGTACGTATGGCAATATCCAAATTTTCTGAATTTAGCTTATTTTTTTTAAGCTCTTCCAAAGAAACTTCCATATTCTTTAAATCCTTAATTTTCCGAGTAATTAAATATACCTTCTGGCATGAGTCAAAGAAACAGAAGTTCGAAGATTATTGAGTTACATATTTCAAAGACTTAGCTGTCTCCCAGCTAGGAATTTAGTGAGTATTACTACTTTAAATATGTAAGAGGATTAATAGAATCTGTTTGAAACATTATTTAGGCTTTTACAAGTCAGCGTATTTCGAAACCTATAAGTTTTTCTGTTAATGGAATATACCTACATATATGATATTATAAACTTATCCAATCTAAGGTAACGACATTTTCTTAAAACAAGCACTGTAATTAATCAAATTAGATTTTTCTCTGTTAATTTCCTGCTGAGGCGTAATTTTGTTTTTTTATTTAAGACTTAAGCACAGTTTACTGGATGGCGAGTTACTGCTTTATAAAGAAATCCTCTTTATTTAAATAATGAGGAAATAATAGTGTAAGAAGAGAAAGTCGACCAAGAAGATAAAATTATGCAGCCCGAAGGTATTGATAACTTCCAAGCCGATCTGCCATATTCAGGTTTCCCAAGCGAGCTCGGAAATCATCGCGCAGTGATCCAAGTCGACTGTTATCAACCGGTTGTCCGGGTCAATTTACCTTGGCGTTGTCCGCGGGGTGTGCGGGGAGTGACAGTCGTTGATGCAGCCACAGGCCAAGTTGTAAACAATGTCATAGTTATTGCCCTAAGTAGGGATCAGGGCAATATTGCTTTCGAGCCCATTACCGGACCGGGAGATTATTACGTCTACTATCGTGCACCGTATCCAACTGTGTCAAAGGTCAACCAGCAGTGGGTGGATCACATCAACTCTCCACATTACCGAGCAAAAACTGGCAACGTTTGCCACAGGTAACGTTTGTGCGTTTTGAGGCGGCTCGCAAGTTTGATGAGTTCACCGTTATGGAGCGCATTGCCACGGCTACCGAGATACAGCAACTGATCTCCGAACATACTGATCGGTCTTACTTGCTCTTTCCCGAAGACCGAAAACTGCCGATACGAATGAAGGAATCTATCCCCACGCATTGGGTACAAAGAGGCCCAACTGGACGATTCGAAGGTCTTGCTGCACCCGGCGAATTTTACACTTTTCAAGTTGGGGTCTTTGTAGTCAAACAGGAGATTGAGGACCTCGAAATTATCTTTGAAGATTTAATACCCGTCGATAGCGAGGAGTAGGTAATTCCGGCAACTGCCCTCATCTGCTTTAACACAGGGGGAACCGATTGTAAAGGCCAACCATTCGAGAAAATCATCCGGGTGAAAAAAAACACAGTACAAGCTTTGTGGATCGGTGTACATATTCCTGCTGGGGCTCAAGGGCGATACCTCGGGAACATCAATATCGCGCCTAAAGGTGATCGATCATCACATATCAAGCTAGAACTGGATGTTAGCGGTCACAACCACTGATAGATAAGGGCGACTCCGACCTGTGGCGTCACGCACGGCTACGTTGGCTCAACTCAACCATTGGTCTTGATGATCAGCCAGCCGTGCCATTTACACCAGTGAAAGTCGATAAGGAAAAACTCACATTGCTCGGTCGAGAGATAACGTTATCGGCTAGCGGTTTGCCTGACTCGATCGGCAGTAAATTCGCACCGGATAACATGTCCCTGGTTGATAAGACACGGGACGTGCTGGCTACCCCCATTGAATTACTGGTAGAAGTAGCACGGGTAAACTGACGCCGTTTCTCGGAGGGAAGGTCGAGTTCATTTCCAAGACTGATGCGGCAGTAAGCTGGAAATCGCAGTCCACGGTTGGTGACCTGCAACTTTTCTGCGAAGGTCGGCTTGAATGCGATGGCTACCTCGAGTACCGGATGGACGTAACCACCAGACAAACCACACGGATAGGAGATATCCAGTTGGTGTTGCCAATGAATCGCGATGTCGCTGTGTATATGATGGGGCTGGGTCGTCAGGGAGGATTCCGCCCGCTCACGCATAGGTGGAAGTGGAACAAAATGTTGCACCAAGATAGCGTTTGGCTAGGCGACGTCAATGCCGGACTTCGGTGCCAGTGGTTTGACCGGAACTACCAGCGCCCGATCATCATTGAGGGACAACCTACGGAAATGAATTTACCTCCTTCATGGCACAACCGAGGACGAGGTGGTGTATCGGTGGATGAGGCTGACGACCGTGTGCTACTGCGGGCATTCAGCGGCTCGCGAACTATCACCACAGATCAGACGTTGAGCTTCAATTTCAATCTGCTAATAACTTCGTTTAAGACTATTGATCCAGACAAACATTGGAAAAACCGTTATTATCACGAATCCGCACACTATCCTACACCTGATTTTGTTACACAGGCAGGCGTAAATGTTGTCAACCTGCATCAGGGCAACGACCTTAACCCTTATATCAACTACCCATTTCATACCACCAATGAGCTGACGAAGTATGTTAAATCTATGCACAACCGTAACGTAGGCGTCAAGCTCTATTACACAGTGCGGGAGCTGTCCACACGCGTATATGAGATGTGGGCTCTACGCAGTCTGGACGACGAAGTCTTTGTACCTGGACTTGGTGGAGGACATCCATGGATGCTGGATCATTTGGGTGCTGGTGAAGGTAGTGGATATGTGGCAGCCTGGACGGCTGTGCTCCCCGACGGTACACTCGACACCTCGATTACCACCACCATGTTATCACGCTGGCATAATTATGGTAAGTCATGGCACGGGCCGAAGTTGCTTCATGGTCCGATGCACCCAGGAACGGATACCGGATATGGTGATCTGAAACGCAGAAACGACAACACTTTCGTAGCAGCGACTTATTATGCCAACCAGGACTCGACTATGGCAGATGTGGAACAATACACCTTTGGTGGCGAACGGGCTAGAATGATGATTGAGGTTGATCATGATGGTGATGGTGTGCCAAATGCTAGTTCAGCTTGGTATGAAGTCTATAATGGACGAAATGTCTTTTGTCTTTCTTCTCTTCCTGCCATCCGCTGGAGACTTAAGTGGCATCTCAGTTCAACCAACACAGCCGGTTTGCTCAAGATTGACCGCGTCAAGATTACACCATTGAATATTGGTTCCAACTCTGGATAAAGAAGTGAGGCAATTATAAGCCTACCTTCCCTTGCTTACCTTCAACCTCTAATTAGCATTCAAAGGTACGTTAAAGATGTTACCGTCCGTGGTAAATAATCTTAATTCTATGCCTAAAAATCTGCAAATGAACCATCATCTTGGTGCCAAAACATTCCACGTAACCGGAAGGTCTCATCGCGAACTGACTCAATGGCTTCATCATTCATGTCCACTCCGAGTCCTGGTGCTGTTGGCAGTTCGATAAATCCATTTTTGAACACCAGTGGTGTTTTGAATAATCCTTCTCCACGTTGGTGTCCGCCTTCGCAAATCAACAGATTGGGCACGGTAGCCATTACGTGTACCGAAGCGGCTACCCCAATAGGACCTGCAGCATTGTGGGGAGCAAGTGCCATGTTGTGAATTTCTGCCATGTTGGCAATTTTTTTCAATTCGAGTATCCCACCGCAGTGACGGATATCAGGCTGCAAGACCGCGCACATTTCCCCTTCTATCACCTCTCGAAATCCCCACCGCGTCAGATGGCGTTCTCCAGTTGCAATTGGTACCGTAGTTGACTGTGAAAGCTTTAACAACGGTTGGTTATTTTCTGGATGACAAGGCTCTTCCGCGAACAGGAGATGCAGTGGCTCCAGTTCCTTAATCAGGATTACTGACATGGCAGGACTCAAACGACGATGTAAATCAACGGCAATATCCACCTTATTACCTACTGCCTCACGGACTGCTGCCACTCTTGTTACCATTGTATCGATCGATTTCGCGGTATCTACAAACCTTACGGGTTGCGTTGAAGCCCCCATTTTCACCGCACTGAAACCGGCTTCAACAGCTTTCTTTGCGCTTCCCGCACATTGCTCAGATGTGTTGCCACTGATGCCGGTATAGACCCGAATACGCTGACGCACCGAACCGCCTAGTAACTTCCATACCGGCATGCCGACGACCTTGCCAAACACATCCCACATTGCCATCTCGATACCACTTAGCGCACCAACGAGTACAGGCATGCTCCGGCTGTAGCTTGACCGGTACATTGTCTGCCAATGGTCTTCGATCTGCAAGGGATCCTTACCTACCAAGTATTCAGCCATGTCATCCACTGCTTGCGCGACAACGCGCCAGTGCTCATAATTCATCGGTTCACCGTACCCGATTATCCCTTGGTCAGTGAACATCCTTAGTATCATGGATCGCCCTTGGATCGGGATTGTCTCCAAACCTGTGATTTTCATTGTCTTTCTCCAGACTCAGGTGCCGATCGATTGTGTGCCCAGTTGTCCTGATCTACGGAAGCATATTGTTTTCCACATAGCAACCGTTCTCTCGATTTTGTTCTCCTTGTGACATTCTGCCACGCACATGTTGATGGCAAAATATCCCAGCAAACGCGGAGAATTCAGCAGTTTTTCCAGAAGGCACTCAACTCTGAGCTGACTGAAAGGAACCGCTGTTCTTTTGTCCAAAATACCGTTTTCAACCTTGTTTTTAAGGTGGCAAATTTTAATTTAATCAAAAAAATCCGTGTCTTCTTCTTCTAAATATGGTTTTGTTGCCTCTGGGATAAGATTCACCCCCATGCCGGGACGGTCCCAGACCTCAATCAAACTGTCTGTCACAATTGGATTGGGTAACCCTTCCACGATGTCATACCACCAGTCCGGTTTGCCAGTTGGGTATTCAAAAGCAATGTAGTTCTGTGGCAAGGTGGCTGCCACTTGTACTAGAGCTGCCAACCCCAGCAACCCATCTCCTGTACCATGTGGGGCCATTAAAATTCCATGTAAGTCAGCATACTCCGCTACCCACTTCAATTCCGAGATCCCGCCAATATCACATGGGTCTGGCCCAATAATATTGACTGCCTTTTGCTCAATGAGATCCTTAAAATTCTGTCGCAAGTAGATCTGTTCACCAGTGTGAATCGGTGTTGAGGTACTTCGCGTTACCTCCCGATAAGAATCCGGTGCCACCCACGGTACATAGTCTCCGGTCAGCATATCTTCCAGCCACATTACATTCAGTGGTTCTACAGCCTGCGCCAGCCGAATGGCATCGGGGACGGTGAACCCAGGCCCACAGTCCAATGCCAAGCCCACTTCATCTCCCAACACTTCTTTCATGGCTTGTATGCAGTCAATTAGGTGTTTCATGCCGCGTTCAGTCAGCAACCCACGGTTGGCATGATGACTGCCTCTCTGGATCTCTCCATAAAAAAAGTCCGGTACCTGAGTAGCCATCTGTCCGTGAAATGCAACTCCCTGCTTGATAATCGAAAACCGTTCTGGAGAGGCTTTCATTTTCACCATATTCTCAGCATAATCTTCAGGCTGACAACCGTTCATCGGAAACCGTACAGCACCGTTGTACACGCAAACTTTATCGCGTACCTTGCCACCCAACAGCTTATATACCGGCAAGTTGGCGGCCTTACCGGCGATGTCCCACAACGCCATCTCAATGGCGCTAACCGCACTGCCCCACGGTTTGAAACTGCCCAATCGGCGAATCTTCATCATAACCCGTTCCACATCGGTTGGATCTTCACCAACAATATAATTCTTGTAGAACAGCACGTGTGGTTTTAGATACTGCTTCGATGGTTCAACCTGTCCAAACCCGTCAATACCTTGATCTGTGACAATACGGACAATCGGATTTCGTCCAATCACCGTACATTTCAAATCGGTAATTTTCATCATCTTATCCTCCGTTGCAATATGCTGGTATCTTTACTGGCGGGACGATGTTCGTCAAGATAAGTAATTATTAGAGATTTAACTCTTATAGAAATTACGCATTGGTGTAAGAAATCGGTTATAGTGTCTGGTATGAAAGCAAAACGTAACCAATATGATTATATCAACTTTCTCGTTGATACGCAAAAGAGTTGTCTGGGAACTAAAAAGGCTCAAGGACAACCAGACAACCCTTTTGCCCGACACCCTGAATTGGCTGTTACATCGGCCCCCACAGTGTTGTGGAGTGAACCCAACCCCATTGTTAATTTGCCATGTGGCTGAACGGCAGAAGAACCACCAAGATTTTCCGAGAAAAACACGAAGCTTTCCTTTAGTCTTTGAGTAATTCTTTTGAGATGATCACCATCATCTTCAATAAATATGTGAGGGAAACCCGCTTCCTCAAGCACACTAAGAAACTGTTTGAAATCGTTGAACTTGCAACTGAAAGTGTTCTATGTTACCCTCGTTAATGAAGAGGGAGTTATTATGCCAATCTGACGGGGAAACGGTGGCGGTACCTACAACCCCGTCTGCCCTAACCTTCCACCCGTGAGGCTCACCTACGCTAGTGGTATCTTCGGCTGATTATTAACACTATCTGCTGGCTGTCAATGGTGAATGTTACCCATAGACTTTCCACCTTGGTAAACTGTCTACTACCATTATCGGAAATAGTGTCGAGAAGAAAAATGGTTTTTGATTCATCGTTTTATACCTCAACAAACTCGAGTCTAAAAAGGAATTAAAGGGCATAAAAGACATGTGGTGGTCGATACCATGGGAATTCCTATTGCAGGTGAAAGTGACCGATGCCAACGCTTCAGATAGCCAAAAGTGTCTACGGTCTACTGGCGGCGGTTTGGTTTTGGTCTGACTCTATTCAACGGTTGTGGGCTGGCGGTGCCTACCGGGGAAATTTGGGGTAATGGTTGTGGAATCAATTTCAATGTCAGTTAGAAATGGCAATCAACTTAAAGGGAACAGGCTTTCAAGCCCTACCAAACGGTGGATAGTAGAGCGTACCTTTTCTTGGTTGGGCTGATATCGACGCTTAAACTGGGACTATGAATGGAACAGTCAGCACTTGGAGAACATCATCTATATTGCTATGATTCAATTGATGCTAAAGCGAATCTAATCTCTTTCAAACAGATTCTAAGGATAGTTGGACCATGTTACTTTTCGTTTATGGAACATTGCTGAAAGGAATGGAAAGAGAATTCATCCTAGATGGCAGTCAGTATGTAGGCCCAGCAATGCTTCAAGCCAAGCTTTTTGACCTAGGATCTTACCCTGGCATAAAGATGGGAAGAGGGATGGTTTTTGGTGAGTTATACGAAATTAATGAGGTTACCCTAGGTTCATTAGACAGGTTAGAGGGATACAAGCCAAATCAGATAAAGGATTCTCTTTACTTACGCCGAGAGATAAAAATTCAAAAGATGGATGGGAACAACGTTCAAGCATTTTGTTACTTTTACAATCATGAAGTTAAAAACTATGACTTCATGATTGATGGAGATTATCGTAGGTTTAAACTCGAACAAGAAGCTGAGGATCAATGGATTTTGGCATATGGGTCTAATGTCAGTACAAATCGTTTGATCAAAAGGATTGGTGAGATAAAGGCCAGCAAAAAAGGATACATTGACGGCTTCAGTCTCAAATTTAACAAACAAGCTACTGGAAAGCAGGTGGCTTACGCTAACATCATTTACGCGGGAGCAGGTGAAAAATGTCCCGCAGTCGCCTATCAACTTACGCCGGATCAGACTGCCGCCTTAGATAGATTTGAAGGCGTACCCCATAATTACTTGAGACTGAGTATACCGTTTCACAGTCATTCTGATAACAAGAGTATTGTACAAGCATATATTGCCCATCCCAACAAATTGGTTACAGGGCTAGATGTAGAATATGAGTACATTGAACATATTCTACATGGTTACAGAGAGCACAAGTTCGATGAAAACTATTTGACGAAGATTCTTGAGCGTACAAATAGTTTCCGAGCCCCCACAACCGAATATCAACCTGTATTTGCTGATGAGAGATGAGCTTCTGTGTTTTTAATTGGGTGGTTACCTTTTCTTGGATTTATACTTGCGGTAGGTATTGTTGTTTAAATTACTATGGATAGCCAAAATGTGCCGGTCAAATTTAATATAAACGATTTTGAACCAATTTACTACTCCACAACTGGATATCCTGAATTTTGGGAGTGTGTTTACCGAGATTCTATTGAACACTTTTCAAAAATTTGGGGAAAAGTAGGGCCTTTGTATTTTTTCTTGATCAAGATCAACGGCTGGGAACCTAATTTGAACAGCCAACAGAAACCTTTTGCCGAATCTAAATTTATCCGAAAATCAAATTCAAATCTGGAAAAAGAATATTGTCGTATAGTTAATCGATCTGAAAAAAATTGCGTTAATCGGGAAGGAGGAAATCATGGTATGAGTTGGAGTTTGAATCCTAACACAATGGTGATAACGATGACAATGTCTCCCTACCAAGACCCAATCCAGTTTGTGATAGGACCGATACACGAGTATATGCACGCGTATCAAACCGTGTATGGATACTCTGAGAAGGCTGTAGCAAGCAATCAAATGGGACAATCATTATGGAGAGGTCCGTCTTGGTGGATGGAAGGATCGGCAACTTTTGTTTCCAGTCTCTATTGTTATCAAAATCCAGTGTTGTTTGAGGACATAACGGACCGGTGGGACTGGGAAGCATATAGCAGAGATCTGAATACACACTTGAATAATTACAAAAAGTCAAGAAAGACGATACAACAAGGTGCTACTTATGATGACTGGAACCTACTCGAAAACGAAAATTTGGTACATGAAATTATCTATAGTGGAGGAAGCATTGCTTGCGTGTTTTTAATCCAGCAATGTAGATCACTGCAAAAATTCATGGAAATATTTCCTCTAATACCAGAGATAGGATGGGGAGAAGCATTTAAGAAAAGCTTTGGCATGCCTGTTGAGGCCTTCTACATGAAATTTCAAAAATTTGTTGCTAATGCAAAAGTATCAAAAGAAACGCCTTCTGAAAAAGAGAGTTGGTGTGGTTTTCTTAAGGAAAGGTAACCTCAATGTATCACCTCTTACTCCATGTGGTCTGATCTGATCCTACTAAACTTGGTGTTTTTCGGTAGAAAGCTAAAGCTGAACTTCTGATCGCTAATTTCAATATTTATCTCCGGTTTGATCGATTTCAACAACACTTTTGTCTGATCAAGAGGACGTGCGATTTCAACCTGAAACGGCCGAAGAATTCCTCCAACATCTCGATAATCGGAGAATTTCGTTTCTTGAACTGTGAGGCCGTCCTGATCTTTGATGATCCACTTTGTTATGGTTGGGTTAGGTTCTTGTAGCAGAATCATGACCTCTTCGACGTGCCCAGATTTTTCACCCATGCGTTTGACCAACAATTTCCTGCCTGATTTCGATAGGGAAAGACAATCTAATCTACCATCAAGAAATGGATTAGCAAAAATAGCACTTAGCACATCGGAAACACGTAGATCTATGCCAAAAATTGCATGTAGAACACTATCTTCAAGGGATTCCAGAATTGCTTCCCGTTCGTTGACAAAGTAAAGCAGGAATTTCCCACGTGCGGCAATAGCAATAATACGCGGTTCGTTAAAAACCCCCATGGTTTGAATATGGAGCAGATCGCCATCCGTGTTTGACCTTTTATACCACAGAATTTCACGAACCTCTTCAGCCTTCCCTTTTTCTTCGATGACAACTTTCATCTGCATCTTGAGCGAGGAAGTTAGATCATAGCTCAAGCGCAAATCTGCCAAGACAGGATTAAGGATGTCGGCATCTGCTGGTGAGAGGTGGAAACTTGTTCCACGACCGCTGCATCCTAGTACTAATTGCAACGCCAAAAACAGATGACCACATTTGAAGCAGAATGGAACAGATCCAATTAATTTTGTGAGAAGCGAGTCTCTTGGCATTTCTTGAAAAAAGTTCAGCAACCATACGTGGGAGTCAACAAAATAATCGCCTGTTTCACGCTAGCTTAAGTGATATTGGCAATTGACTTTGAGACGATATTGTATGCTTCATCAACATGATCCGTGGTGATATTAAGCGGGGGCATGAATCGCAGAACGTAATCGTTGGTACAAATGGTTATCAAACCGTTTTCAATGCATTTTGCCGCAATTGGCTTTGCATCAATCTCGAAAACGACTCCTCGTAACAAACCTCTGCCACGAATCTCCTTAATCGGAGCCAATTCTTGGAGGCGCGTGAATTTTTCTTCAAGATAATTTCCAACAGATATTACATTCTTAAATAAATCCTCTTCAACTATTGTTTCAAGAGTTGCTAAGGCAGCTGCTGTTACCAACGGATTGCCACCAAAGGTGGCCGCGTGGGTGCCAGGAACGAAACTTTCGGCGACTTCCTTTTTGGCCAGCATAGCGCCAATTGGAGTTCCCCCTCCAAGGAATTTGGCCATTGTTAAAACATCTGGAATAACACCATAGGTCTGATAACCAAAAAATGCACCTAGCCGGCCGGGCGATGTTTGCATTTCGTCGAAAATGAGTAAAAGGTCGTGTTGGTCGCACATCTCCCGCAAACCTTCTAGATAACCTTCACCCGGAACATTTACCCCACCTTCTGATTGGATCGGCTCAACTAGAATAGCACAGGTCTGCGAGGTAATTGCTTTTGCAACTGTGTCAAGGTCATCAAATGGCACATAACTGAATCCAGGCAACATGGGTTCGAAACCTTTATGATATTTTGTTTGTGCAGTGGCTGTAATAGTGGCCATCGTTCGACCATGGAATGAGTCATGCATGGTGATAATCTCGTAAGCGCTGGATCTACCTTTGTCCACCGCATATTTTCGGGCGATTTTTATGGCGGCTTCATTTGCTTCAGCACCACTGTTACAAAAAAAACATTGATCAAGATCGCTATTATCTATCATCAGTTTAGCGAGCTTAGCTTGAGGTTCGATATAGTAAAGGTTTGAAACGTGCATCAACTTACCTGCTTGATTGCGTATGGCTTCGACAACCTTAGGATGACAATGACCTAAGCCGTTTACAGCAATCCCACTCAAAAAGTCCAAATATTTATTTCCTTCTGCATCCCAAACATAAGGGCCTTCTCCCCGAACTAGCGCTAGTTGCCGGTCGCCGTATGTGTTCATAATATATTTGGTTGCCATCTCCTTAATTTCAGCTGTAGTCATTTCCTCATTTTCCTTCGCTAGGATCATTAACTTTGTAAATCTAGATTGTATCCTGTAACTTGGTTCAGTTCAAGTACCATACTGAGATAAACATTCAGCAAAAACATGGCATAAAAAAAGGGCAGCTTAGTACCAGCCGCCCTTAAATACTGCTGAAATTGCTTGCTATTGGCCTGTTGCGCTAATTCCTGCTGCTCCTGGCGCAGATGTCGGCAGAGCCCGCTTAGCAAGGTAATCTTCCGGAATGTAATTTTTGTAATCTGAAATATCGCCATGTGTCAAAGAATAAACAACGATATTAGTAAAGAAACGGTAAACACCCGGTGAGTAATGGACAGATCTTGTCGGCAGGCTAACCGATTCCATCGCACACATGTAATCACGACGTCCAATTAATACGGAAAGTTTTTCACCAACTGATATACCTTCAACGTAGTTACGCTTTGGTGGTCTTGTCCCCCACCAGAAGATATCAAATCCAACCGGAGGACCACCCATCTCATAGAAATTCTTATAGACTTCATGATCGTTTGGAATACGTTCAACTTGATATTCTGGCATCACGTACCGCATCTGAGCCAAAAACAACCGGATCATCGCTTGTGCAGGTGCATTCACACCACAGTCATCAAAAGAGAACATGCCACCTCTTTCAACAAGGTATTTCCGCAATGCCGCTGCCTCGGTTTCAGAAAACCGACTATCCATCTTTCCACCGCCGTACTGGCGCCCAAGAAGGTTTCGAGAACGTACAAGCGAGGGATCATGTCCCGTTAAGAAGGTGATGGGGCATTTCATCAAGTTTGCATCTGTCAGTTTTATTGCGCCACCCTCGACATTCATATCGGCTTTGATTTTCGTCCGTTCATTGAGCCACTTAACCAAGGCATTGAGTGACGAAGCATCTGCCCACCAGTCAGATAGACTGTGGCGGATACGGGTAAACCGGACAACACCACGAATATCACGACCTCTACCGATAACGCGTCCGCCCGGTTCACCTCGCTCTAGTGGTGGGACTTCAACGTTACCGAGAGTTATATTGTCAACAACATCTCCCAATACGTCCCTTACAGCACCAACTTCCTTAACCATTGACAGTCCAGGAGCCCTAACTGAAACACCTTTGACCTGAATAGCCCCGACAATACCTCGGGCAATTCCTCCCGGTCTGCCACCTGGTGGTGCTGAAGCAACAGGGCCGGAAAACGCCAAAGCTCCGGGGGCATCTGTAACAGGAAGATTGGTATGCGTAATAACTTGTGGTGTTGGTGTGTTTGTTACGACACGTGGCACATTCGGATTGATCGGCGCGTCGATTTTAACTCTGCGCTGTGCGAATTCCAACACAGTTTGTGTTTGAACGGTAGTCGGACGTTGAACAGCTGCCGTTGTTATCCTGGGCTGCACTTGAACCTGTTCAACAATAACAGTATTCTCAGTTGGGATTGTCGGCTTGACGATAGGTTTGATGATAGGTTTACGAACTTTAGGTTTAGGTGGTTCCTTGACATCAAGAACTTCTGCGCTGATGAGATTTTTGAATGCTGCTGTTTGCGTAATTAAATAAACCCCTAACAGGAGCACAGCTAGCCCGTGCAGTCCTGCGGAGATAGCAAAGGCACTTCCGGATCTCTTGATATTCATTTAGTTTCTCCTTCCATCGTTGGACATTAATTTTAACAAGACCAAATTACTATTCAAGCACTTTAGAATCGAATCGTTTTTCGAGCGCTGAATCAGTGTTGTGGTTATATTGCAATTAGTATGCCACCTCGTATGAAACCCAACTCTGCACTGTAGTTACTGAGTTGAAGCAATAAACATGACCGCACCATACGGTGCATTGCACCATTCGGTGCGATAGCAACACGGTCAAATCGGTCAAATTAGAACCATTTACAACCAACAAAAATTCAGACGCGATTCAAGTCGAAATACAAAAATAAAACTTTAACTATTATAGATCAACCAGAAACTTTTTGTTATCGAAGTACCCGATCCCATCTAGTTGATCCTTCTCATGGATTTGAACCTTAACATGACCAGCAAGGTTTCGCGTTTCAATTGATTCAACCTTATTGATTAGCCACTTGCGTCCAATCTTGGTCAAGTAGACCCATGTTTCACCGTTTCTCAATGCATTCGGAGAATGGATACTTGCTTCTAAACGGCCTCCCCTGGAACGAATATACATTTCACTGATACTTGATCCACTCCATTTATCAGAGGTGGTAGAAGCATGCCCTTTGGTCAGATGTAACAATGTGTCACGAACTCCTTTTCCTTCAGCATAAATGGTTTCGTTCTCGGCGATGTTTACCAGAAGTTCGTCACTCGGCTTATTGGTCCATAATTTGAAGACATTGGTCAGCTTACGTGTATTATAATTAGTGACGAAATTCTTATAAGTTTCAGCCACAGCATCTCTTTCAACTTCATAATCAATAAAAGTCGCTTTGTTGAACGTAATTTTGTCTGATTCAGCTGTGGCAGTATAGGCCTGCTGGTTTTCCTTATCGGTAATTAACCATTCTTTTCCTTCTTGGTTGACTTTGACTGCCGCATCTGAGGATATTTTTATCCCTTGGGTGGCGAGTTCGCTGATTAAACCATCTGGCAACATTCCACCATTTAAATCTGAGGCATAAGCTAAATCCACTGATATAATTGAACTTTTCTTAGGCGTTTTTGCTTTAACCGGATCCTCGCTTCCACACCCAATTAGGGTATAACACGATACTGCGAACGCTAACAGTGTTATCAGACTCCAAATCGATCTCTTTTTCATTTTAGCTCCTCACAAAACACAATTTACGCGTCTGGTTAGTCAATCACTTGTTGGTCAAGATGCTAATCTTCTTAAGCTTTTTTGGCCAATCAGACCTCATATAATAAATCTTTTGGTGCCGCTCGCCAGCAGTGGTTCGACAGAATCAACCCAAATCCCATCCTATCAAGCGCAACACTATTCTAACATGGTTGACAATTTCAAGTCAACACTAAACTACCAATTTCTGAAACCACGTCTGAAACGTGAATCTGATCCATTGCTTTTCTTGTAACAATTGTGCAGTGTGGTCCAATCGGACAGAAACGGCTTGGACTACTGGCGCCATATAGACCGACTGTCTTTGTTCCAACAACAGCAGAAATGTGCATTGGCGCGGAATCGTTACCAATGAACAAATTACAGTGTCGCAAAAGTTCAGCCAGTTGCTGCAGATTAGTTTCACCCACGGCGTTGAAGGCTTTCATCTTCATTCTACTTTCAATATCAGTGTTAATGGGCAATTCTGATTTGACTCCAACCAGCAAAATCTGTGCTTGATAATGAAAGATGAGCCAATCCATTAACTCAGCAAAACGGCTGGTTGGCCATCGTTTAGTTGCAATTGGCGAACCGGCATGAATGGCAATCAGCGGCAGATTACGACAAACCTCTAATTTTTCCAGATAGTCATCAACCCACAATTTTGCAGTTTTTGCCGTATAAAAACCTGTTGTACAAACTGGAGTTGGAATCTGAACCGACCGAAGAAGATTTAGGTTTCGAGCTGATTCATGCAATGCCTTATAGCCATTTAAACCGATTTTATTCCCGACTTGCAGATACGCTCGGTCAAGACGATAAGATATATTCGCCCATAACGCGAAGACCACCGTTACCCAATCCCCTCGCAAATCTATTAAAAGGTCATATTGTTGTTCTTGCAAGCGGCAAAAAATGTCATATGTTTGTCGCAGATTGGTTGGATTTACTCCGCGCGAAAAGAAATGGGAGTTATAGCCAATAATCCCATCCACATCAGGATGATTTTGCAAAACCTCGTAATTCCAATCGCCGACGAGTGCGTCAATTTGAGCCGCCGGAAAAGCATGACGTACGTTTGAAAAAACGGGAGTTGCAAGTAAGAGATCCCCCAAATGATCCAATTTAATTACCAGAATCCGCTTAGGAGCAAAACCGGACGGAAGTGTATCGGGATAGGCAAGGCTTTGTACCAGAAAGGAGCTGATCATGGTTGAGAATTCAACTAATTTACTAATCATATCATGCCCTCAGAACCTAGATATCCAGGCGATTTATGTTCCATTCAGTTTTCCGGACGAAAGCGGCTGATACTGGTAAAATTCCATGGTAAATGTACCACGCCCTTTTGTCATTGATCGCAAATCTGTTGTATATTTAAATGTTTCTGAAAGCGATATGGTTGCAGAAATTATCTCCACTTGTCCTTCATCTTCAGTTTGGCTAATTCGTGCCCGACGAGAATTGAGATCACTGATTACTTGGCCTGCGTGTTCAACTGGTGTGGTCACTTGTATTTGCATAACGGGCTCAAGCAGTATCGGATCTGCTTTGCGAACAGCATCATCAAGTGCTGCAGTGGCAGCTGCTTCAAAGGCAATTTCTGACGAGTCTGTTTCGTGATAGGATCCACCGAGTAAAGTGACTTTTACACCTTGAATCGGATAACCGGACAGGACACCATTTTGCATCGCAACTTTCACCGCCTTTTCTATGGTCGGCACATACAAGGGCGGAATCTGCGTACCGTTATTGGCATCAACAAACTCGAATCCAACCATATCTGGTAGCGGTTCTACCCGTAGTATCACATCCCCGTAAATGCCTTGATTTTCAGTTTTGTGAATGTGCTTCCCCCGCCCCTTGGAAACAGCACTTATTGTTTCACGGTAAGCAACCTGTAAATTTCCAACACGTGCGTTGACACCGAACTCATGGAACATCCGATCAGTCAAAATTTCGAGGTGAAGTTCACCCATGCCGGAGATGATACGCTGTCCGGTTTCCTCGTCGATCTCCATAGTGAAGGTTGGATCCTCTTCCATCAAGATTTGGATGGTTGATTCCAACTTGCTCTTGTCACTTTCAGATTTTGGTTCAATAGCTACCGAAATAACCGGCTCGGGAAAAACAATCGATTCAAGTAGCACAGGATACTTCTGATTGGTCAATGTATCCCCTGTTGTTGTATCCTTCAAGCCAACAAGCGCAACGATATCTCCGGGATATGCCTGATCACAGTTTTCCTTTTTATTTGCATGAATCTGTAGGATGCGCATCACGCGTTCCTTCTTATTTTTACCAACATTTAAAACAACCTGTCCTTTTTTGAGTACTCCTGAATATAGTCTGCAATAAACAATCTTATCAACATTGCGATCACTTGCAACTTTGAAAGCTAGAGCAGAAAACGGCTGGTCTTCTTCCGGCTCGCGTTTTTCTACCTTCTCGGTTTTGGGGACTATTCCTTCGATAGCAGGAACTTCCTTAGGAGAAGGCAGGAAATCAACGATGGCATCGATTAACGGATGAACGCCGACATTCCTAAGCGACGCGCCGCACATAATTGGGAAAAAATCGTTTGCTAATGTGCCAGACCGAATCGCACTTTTAATCAGATCTTCGCTAATATTTTCATTCTCCAGGTACTTTTCTAGTAATTCCTCATCTTGGTTGGCAATCTCCTCAATCATAGCTTCATGTGCTGACTCGGCTTCATCTTTCATAGCAGACGGAATATCGCAAACTTGAAAGGTTTGTCCCTGATCATTCATGTTCCAATAAAGTGCTTTCATTTTGATTAGATCTATGACCCCTTCAAATTCATCGCCCGATCCAATTGGGATTTGGATAGGTAGCGGTACGGTAGTCAACAGATCCGACATCATGTCTATTACCCGGAAGAAATTTGCACCGACACGGTCCATTTTGTTGATGAAGGCAATTCGAGGAACCTTATAGCGGTCAGCCTGTCGCCAAACCGTTTCAGATTGCGGTTCTACACCTCCTACTGCACAAAAAAGTGCGACCGCACCATCAAGTACACGAAACGAACGTTCAACTTCGACGGTGAAATCTACGTGTCCAGGCGTGTCGATCAAATGAATTTCGTGACCCTGCCAGAAGCAGGTTGTTGCCGCGGCGGTGATGGTAATACCATGTTCGCGTTCCTGATCCATCCAGTCCATCTCGGTTGTACCATCGTCAACAGAACCGATCTTATGTTTTTTCCCTGTATAGAATAGAATGCGTTCAGTTGTGGTAGTTTTTCCAGCATCGATGTGGGCTGCAATCCCAATATTTCTTATTTTATTTATTGGGAGTTTCATCTAAATCCACCTTGAATTATCAAGTATTGACATAAAAGTTCAGACGTGCTATAATCCTAGAATCGCAAAATTTGAGGAGTTCTCGATAATGAAGAAAACTGTAGTCTTTGCCGTCCTGACGCTGTTTACAACCGTGTTTTTCATTGGGTGTTCAAAGCCAGTATTGCCAATAGAGTTAAAGGAAAGCCACAAACGAATTGCCATCGCTCCTTTTGCAACCGAGGAGGATTCTGCTGATATGGAACGCCGGTTCCCATTGGATCTCGCTACCAGACTGAGTATCGCTGAAAAGGATCGGGAATGGATTTACGATCAATCGGATACGCTAAGTCCAGTCGGTGATTCACTCAGCAACCAAGGGCTTGAACCAAATGATATCTTTATGGATTCGGCGCTGGCAGCTAAAATTGGAAAAGAACTGAATGCCGATCTAATCGTTGTCGGTCACATTGCAAATCCGAGAATTAAAGAATGGATGGACAACAATCCAGTTTTTGATATGAGTAATCAAGCCGGAATCTCTGGAACGACAAGATTTATTCTCGTTTATCAGCAGGCGACATTAAATATTACGGTCAAAGTTATTGACACACAATCTGGCAACGCGATCTGGCTAAACGGAGAAGATAAGGCAAAAGGGTTTACAGGATATACAAAGTACATCCGGGAATTTCAAACCCAAGATCCTGCAAAAGAGTACAGCCGAGTTGCCGAAGATCAAATACGCGCCGACATTCGAAAGCATATGATCAGCCAGATCGGCCACCAACTTCTGCCGGAGAAAATTCCCGGACGTGTTGTGCCTGAAATTCTGATGAAACCTGACCGCCCGCTTGTGAGAGCTGGTGGAAAACCAATTCTTTGGTAATCCAATTATCTGATCATTACTGGCAAATGTTCTAAACGCAGCAAAATTCACTCTCTAGCTGTGTTGCAACGGAAGGTGTGCTTTCCCTACCGGCTAATCCGGACGCTTCCTGATTGCATTGCCTTTTCGGCTTCTTCTATAGTTGCCCAGTTAAAATCACCTGGGAAAGTGTGGGCGAGTGCTGAGTATGCCCCGGCGAAATCGACGGCTTCCTGTGCTTTCTTTCCTTGAAGCAGGCTATAAATCAACCCTGAGGAGAAACTATCGCCTCCTCCTACTCGATCAACTAATTCCAAATCTTTATAAATCTGCGACAGGTAAAACTCTCTGCCGTCGAAAAGCAGCGTTCTCCAATCATTCAGCCAACCAGTTTTAGCATCACGCAGCGTTGTCCCAATTTTCTTCACGTTTGGGTAGGTTTCAGCAACACGGAGTACAATTTCCTTATAACTCTCAGGATCCAACTTGGAAAAATCTTCTGTCGTGCCTTCTGCTTTGAAGCCAAGCGATTTTTCAAAATCTTCTTCATTTCCAATTAAAACTGTAACAAATTTCACCAAATCTTGGTTAACTGCTTGGGCTTCTTCCGGACTCCACAACTTCGATCGAAAATTCAAATCGTAGCTGGTCTCAAGTCCTATTGATCGAGCTGTTTCTAACGCCTCCTTTGAGACAGCAGCAGTTGATTCTGATAGTGCCGGCGTAATCCCACTTAGATGAAACCATTTCGCACCGGCAAATATGGAAGCCCAATCGACCTCTCCCAGTTGAATATTGGATATGGCAGTATATCCACGATCGTAGGTCACATTGCTAGCACGTGGCCCCGCACCCAATTCTAAATGATAAAAACCGTTGCGCTCACGACCAACACCGTCAAAATCTGTCCATATGATATGAGAAACATCAACACCTAACTCACGGCCTTTATTGCGAATAAAGCGTCCAGACCAATTGTCAACAAGTCGAGAAACCCACGCTGTTTTCAAGCCTATATTTGCGCTGTTGACAGCAACATTCAACTCTGCACCACCGGCTGTTGTCAGCAAGGTGGTTGCGTTCTCCAAGCGCATGAAATTAGGAGAAACCAGACGAACCATTGCTTCTCCAAACGTCACCAGATCATACATTTATCGTTTGCCTTCTACCTTTTTTGATTACTATAACGCATAAGCAATCAAGGGGTCAAGACAAATGTTCCGTTGCTTAATTTACGTGTACTCTGATATAATTTAAACGATTTTGGATAAGGGAGGGTACCAAGTTGTGTTTAAGTTTCTGGCAAAGGTGTTTGAAGGATCCATTGGCATAGAAACAACATATAATCAGTGCGATAAAGCAATAGATCAACTGCGAGCATATAATGCGGATCCGAACGAGTTTAAGGGACAAAAGAAAGAGCAGCTTGATGAAATCGTTAATACCGCTATCGCATCCGCCACCAAACTTGTGGATATGGAAGGTGCACGTCATTGGCCTGGTGTTTTTCGCGAAATGCACAAGAATCTGGCCACAATCTACTTTGAACAAGGGCTTGTCGATAAAGTCGAACGGCATTGTCTTAAACTGACGGAGTATGGTGAAGTTGGCCGCATCGATTCCGAAGAGATACGCGAAAAACTTTCGGATTAAAGATGATCATCAGAATACTGAAAATAACGTAAAGACGATGCGTCTGCGTGCAGTTAACCAGCAAAACGAGGCAGGTGAATCAAACGACGATGCGTCCGCTTAAAAAAAATGCGATTCCTCAATCCGTCAGCCTTTTCTTTACTGGCATTGATTCCGATTGTGGTACTATTACATTTTTTGAAACTCCGACGGCAGCAACAGATTGTACCAAGTGTACAAATGTGGCTATCCGCGTGTGAGGAAACACAAACAAACGTCCCATTCCAAAAGCTTAAAATCCCCTTATCATTGCCGCTTCAAATACTTTTCTTGCTGACGGTTATTGGCAGCATTGCCCGTCCGGCGCTTTACCGACCACTAGAAAATTCAGATCAGGCGATTCTCATTATCGAGACATCGGCAAGCATGAACGCCAAACACAATGGTAAAACACGCTTCGATTTGGCCAAGTCGGAATCCTTGAGGTTGATCAATCAACTCCCCCCTGACTGCCGAATAATGATTCTGGACACGTCCATCCCCCCAAACATCCGATCTCCATTTACGTCTGACAAAACAAAACTAAGATCTACAATCAATCAACTTTCGGTACAGCATACGTCAAGCCGTTTAAAATCAGTGCTATCTGCTGTTAGCAACTACCAAACTGTTGACACACAAGTCTTTATTGTTTCAGATAATTTTGATGGGCTAACGAACCTTGAGCTTAAAAATCTTCAGATGATCCCGATTGGTAAGCGCCTTGATAATGTTGCGATTGTGAAATTTAATGTAACGCGTAACTTGGATCGACCTTCCCAGATCATCATCTTTGCTGTTTTGCAGAACTTTTCTGAAATAAGCAAAGATTTTAAGATTCGTCTAGAAATTGAAGGTAACTGGATTGATGATCAACCTGTACGAATGCCTGCGGGTAAGAGATCAAAAGAAATTGTGTTTACGCTGGAAGATGCAGGCCTTGATGGTCATGTTGTGACAGTCCTGTTTGACCTTGATGATGCGCTTTCAGTAGATAATAGTGCTTCGGCGATATTACATCCGATTGTCAAACCGCAGGTGGTGCTTGTAACTAACCGAAAACCATTCTTGTTAATTCAAATGCTAAAGACAAATCCGAATATCGAATTTAACCAAACAAACATGCAAGATTATCACGGCTATGGTGATATCGTTATCTTTGATCAGTCTATGCCATCGGTATTGCCGGTTGGAAATATGATTGTTCTTGCTCCTCCAAATAATTTCCCATTGGCAAAATTCGTTGAGAGCGAAAGTCCTGCACACGTAATTGGCCAAGATAGGACACATCCCGTTTTACGTGACATTCCTCAGCTTGACATAGAAATCCAGAAAATGTTGATTGGGAACCTCCCCATATGGGGTGTTCCACTGATCGAGGCAGATCTTGGTCCATTGGTATGGCACGGGCAATGGAACAATCAAAGACTCATCGTCTTTAATTTTGATCCATTCGACCTTCAACTATCACCATTTGCGATCTCGATTCCGGCAGCACCAATGCTAATTTCACAATGTCTTGATTGGTTGATCCCGCCAAAGACCAAAATTCAGCCTGATTTAGTCCGAACTGGGGAACCCGTAAAATTCCATCTTAATTTGGAAGGAGGTAAATCCATTTCAGTTCTATTGCCCAATGGTGCAAACTTAAATCTAACAACTACGCCCATTTTCACCAATACTTCTCAAGTCGGTATTTATACTGTCTCTGTAGGTGATCAACCCTTCGGTAGATTTGCGGTAAATTTGTTAAATGCTACTGAATCAAGCCTGACGGAAAAATCACCCCCAAAGCAACAAGTATTGGTGGGAGAAACGCAAGAACAGATGGTGTACGTCGAAATCTGGCATTCTATCGCCATCTTTTCACTGCTTCTGCTGGTTACAGAATGGACAATTTATTATATGGGAAAACAGAATTGACTGGTCGTGGCAAGATTATCGGTGTAACCGGGGGAATCGCATGTGGCAAGTCAGTCGTATGCCAGTTTTTTGCTCAAAGAGGTGCATTTATTATTGATCTTGATCAGGTTGGGCATCAACTCCTGCAGAATACGAGTTCTGTCAGTCAATTGGTGGCAACATTTGGCCCAACAATTCTTAACGATGACGGCAAGGTTAGCCGCTCCAAATTAGGGGATATAGTTTTCACAGATCCTAAAGCGCGTAAACAGCTTGATGCCATCATGCATCCTGTTATCTTGCAGGAGTCAAGACATTCTGCCTTTCAATTCGTTGAAGGAGATCCCGATCGAATCGCCATGATCGATTCACCGCTTTTAATCGAGGCTAATGGGCACGAAACGGTTGACTTGGTTATTGTTGTGGTAACTGATAACCATACGCAGAAACAGAGACTAATCAAACGCAGTCATGATCAGGGACGACCAATCAATTGCCATCAAGTTGAAGCTCGAATTAAGGCGCAGTTGCCCCTATCCGAAAAGGTCAAATATGCAGATTTTGTGATTGATAACAGTGGGACCGTCGATGAATTAAAATCAAAAGTCGACGAATTATGGCAAATTCTAACTCAATGTGAAGAGTGAACTTGAACAAGAGAAGTTACAATATCTCATGCGTGTGTGTTATAATTGCAGGTCTATAGTCGACATGACACGGAACACAAAAATAAACTAAGATAATGATGACATCTGACCAAATTCGAGCCAGTTTCCTCGACTATTTTCACCAACGGGATCATGTGATTGTACCGAGTGGTTCGCTGATTCCAATTGACGATCCAACCTTGCTTTTCACTAACGCAGGTATGAACCAGTTCAAGGACGTCTTTTTGGGACTTGGTGAAAGAAACTATAAACGGGCTGCCGATACCCAGAAATGTATCCGCGTGAGCGGGAAACACAATGATCTTGAAGAGGTTGGCTATGATGGACATCACCATACTTTTTTCGAAATGCTTGGGAATTGGTCCTTTGGTGACTATTATAAGCGTGAAGCGATTAGTTTCGCTTGGGAACTGATTACTGAGGTCTGGAAAATACCCAAGGAAAAACTGTGGGCGACAATTTATCTTGATGACGACGAAGCAGAGAAAATGTGGATTGAATCAACTGACCTCCCTGCCGATCGTATTTTGCGGTTTGACGAGAAAGAAAATTTCTGGGAAATGGGAGAAACAGGACCATGCGGACCATGCTCTGAGCTTTTTATTGATCTTGGACCAGAAGCAGACCCCAATTTTGAGGGTGAGCCGAGAAACGGTATCAACGTTTCTGATCGATTTCTGGAATTCTGGAATCTTGTTTTCATTCAGTACAATCGCGACGAGAATGGTAAACTCCATCCGCTTCCCGAAACGCATGTCGACACAGGTATGGGGTTTGAACGGATTGTTGCCATCATGCAGGGGGCTAACTCTAACTACAAAACCGACATCTTCATTCCTCTTCTTGATGAAATCGCCAATCTGACTAACCAAGGATATTCTGACGATGGAGATGGGGTGCCGCACCGTGTTATTGCAGATCATGTACGGTGCCTTACTTTTGCAATTAGTGATGGCGTGATGCCTTCAAATGAAGGACGTGGATATGTGATGCGCCGAATCCTCCGCCGTTCCGTGCTTTATGGGAAAAAATTGGGCATGAGTTCTCCGTTTATATTTAATCTAGTTGATACTGTTATTGACCAGCTTGGGGGGGTTTTTCCGAATGTCCTGCCACGTCAAGATTTCATTAAGGAGATTATAAAGGGTGAAGAGCATCGTTTTCACCAAACGTTGGATCGCGGGCTCGATATTTTGGACGGCTTACTCAATCAAATTGAAACTGAAGGGAAGTCAGTTTTACTGGGCGACCAGGCGTTTGAACTTTACGATACATTTGGGTTCCCTCTAGATCTAACACAAGTCTTGGCAAATGAACGGAATTTTTCCGTAGATGAAGATGGCTTTTCTAGAAGCATGGACAAACAACGGAACCGAAGCCGTACAGCTTGGAAAACTGCTGGTGAAACTGGATACGATAGCGAAATTCTCAGCGAAATCCTCAGAGAATCGGGAAAAACGGAGTTTCTGGGCTATCAAACTACCCAGACACAGGCTGAAATTACTGCCATTATTCGCCAAGGCGAATTGACATCAGCAATTACTAAAGGTGATGAAGTCAGTGTTATTCTGAGCCGAACGCCGTTTTATGGCGAATCCGGTGGGCAGGTTGGTGATACCGGCACCATTGAGGCGAAAAGTGGCAAGCTTAATGTTATCGACACCCGAAAACCAACCCCAGACTTATTGGTACATAGATGCAAGGTGATTGATGGTAATGTAACACCGCACATTATCGTTAGCGCCCAAATCGATAGAGATCGTCGTCAGAAAATAGCAATCAGTCATACGACAACACACATTTTACACAATGCACTACGAACGATTTTGGGTGATCACGTTGGCCAAGCGGGATCTCTAGTTGAACCAGAACGCCTTCGGTTTGATTTTACGCATTATGAAGCTGTCAACAATAGTCAGATTTGCGAGATCGAAGCACTTGTTAATCAAAAGATTCGAGCCAATAGTCAGGTCGCCATAGCCGAGATGCCTCTACAAAAGGCCAAAGATCGTGGAGCCCTCGCTTTTTTTGGTGACAAGTATGGAGATATTGTTCGCATGGTAGAAATTGGTGATTACAGCATTGAATTATGTGGTGGTACACACATTAACGCAACCGGTGAGATTGGTTTTGTGAAAATTACCGGTGAAAGTAGCATAGCAGCGGGAACGCGCCGAATTGAAGCGCTTACCAGCGAATCAGCCTATTTGCATCAGCAAAATGAAAGTAATCTCCTGAAAAATATTTCTGGAATACTAAAGCTACAGAGAGATCAAATCCCCGAACGTATTGAGAAGTTGCTGGATACAAATCGCGATCTCGAACGACAGATTAAAGCACTTCGGTCTAAAATGACAACGACGCAAACAGCAGCCCTAGTGGATGAAGTGATCTCGGTCAACGGCGTCTCTGTCTTAGCAAAAGTTGTTGAGAACACTGACAGAAGCACACTTCGTAACATGGTTGACAACTTAAAAAGACGACTTAGTTCAGGGGTGGTTGTGATAGCATCGATCAATAGAAATGACGTTTCATTCATTGCAGGAGTGACGTCAGACCTAGTTGATTCCCATGGGTTGAAAGCTGGTAATATCATCAAAGAAGTGACTAAAATTGCAGGCGGAAGTGGAGGCGGGAGACCAGATCTAGCGCAAGGAGGATCCAAGGATCCAAGTCAAACGAAAACCGCCATCAATGCTGTTACCAAAATTGTTGCAGCCCAAATTTAACGCGGAAGGAAGAAAATGTATACTCTATCACTTTTGTGGCAGATTCCGTTAGGTGTCGCTTTATTAGCTTTGGCTTGGTTTTTTTTCTCACTTGCTTTTCGACTGGGATCAACGCTGAAATCCATCGAAATTATACTTGATAAACAGTTGAGTCCACTTCTGGAGGATGTTAATCAAACAATAGAAGACGTAAACCAGAAACTGCCCAATCTGCTCGAGCATGTGAACCAGTTGGCACTCTCAATTCATGAACTTAGTGAAAGGGAAATTCAACCTACCCTGCATAATGTTCAGGAAACGACTGAGACTCTCAACCGCAGCGTGACGAAAATCGATGAATTAATTGGTATAATCAGCGAGTTTTCAAAACAGGCAGTCGATCGCATGTCCTTTTACCGTGATCGGCTATACATTCCGTTTAATGATTTAATCAGTTTTTATGCCGCATTTAAAGCTGGATTCGAGAAATTTACATCAAAAAACAGTTAGACTTCACTAACGAAATATAAAAAAATCGGGGGATAACAATGGACGAAAAGAAACAGGGAAGTTCTCTGAGTACTATCGCAGCCTTTTTTGTGGGAGGGTTGATTGGTTCAATTTTGGGATTATTATTCGCACCCCTTTCTGGTAAGGAGACACGTGCGCGAATTCGAGAGACTTCCGCTGATGCTAAAGACCGTACAGTTGAAACCGCAGCCAGAACAAAAGAACTGACAACGGAGATTAGTGAAATAGCGAAAGAGAAAGCTGCGGAATTGCTTAATCAGGGCAAGGAACGCTTGACTGAAGTCACAGGGAATTTAAAAACAGCCGTTGATGTCAGTAAGCAAGCTTTCGTTCAACAACGGGAGGAAATTAGGACTCAATCTGTAGAAGGCGATGAAGACAGTGAAGATGCAGAGGTCGTTGAAGAGGCTGTCTAAACTAAAGCCCCTCAACGCATGGTCATCATCTCAGCCTTTGGTTGCTTTTTAGAGGGTTTTATGTCTCCTGAAAGACTAAGGTCTCTACTAGAAAACGTCAGAGATAGTAAAGTCGGGGTTTTGGATGCTATTGAAGCATTACGGAACCTGCCGTTTGAAGATCTTGGATTTTCAAGAATTGATCATCATCGTTCACTCCGACAGAGTTTTCCGGAAGTTATTTTTTGTCAGGGAAAAACAGTAAGTCAGGTAGTTGAAATTGGCACCAGAATTGTCGAAGCAGGGCATCCTTTACTCGCTACTCGCGCCACTAAGGAAATGTATAATGCGATTGTTGAAGTTTTCCCTGAAGCCAAATTCAACGAAAAGGCATCTACCATTACCGTTTATGAATTAGAAGAGAGCCAACTTCGAGATGGAATTCTAGTTATCTCTGCAGGAACATCTGACATACCGGTTGCAGAGGAAGCGATTGAAACAGCCCGAATAATGGGAAACCGAGTAGGACATTTGTATGATGTAGGCGTTGCGGGTTTACATAGGCTGCTGAGTTGTCGAGATCAGATTGTGGCAGCTAAAGTCTTGGTTGTCGTAGCAGGTATGGAAGGAGCTCTAGCAAGTGTCGTCGGAGGATTGGTAGACAAACCAGTGATTGCCGTTCCAACCAGCGTCGGTTACGGGGCAAGTTTTGGCGGTTTGGCGGCTCTATTAGCTATGCTTAACAGCTGTGCGGCGGGTGTAAGCGTTGTCAATATTGATAACGGCTTTGGTGGCGGTTACGCAGCAGCTTTGATCAATCAATTATCAGCAGAGTCAGCTGTGGAATAATAAAAAGAGTTGTTTCAAGTCCATCTGGAATTGAAACAACCAGATTAGGTTCAAAAAAATTAAGTCTAGGAGATTTAAATGGCAGCAGATTTGGAAGAGAAACTACCCGAAAACCAACTTCCACTCATTCCGTTGAATGTTGTGCTTTTTCCTGGGAATATTCTGCCGCTCCATATATTTGAATCCAGATACAAATATATGGTTTCATCTTGCATAGAACAAGAATCCTACTTTGGGGTTGTACTCATAAAAAAAGGAAAAGAGGCAGGTGAAACTTCTGTCCCGTATTTGGTTGGTACGGCAGTAAAGATCATCGAAACAGATTATCAGGACGATGGACGAATAAACTTAATAACGTTAGGACAGCATCGTTTTGAAATCCTGAATTTGGTATATGACCGACCTTATCTTGTTGGAGAAATCCGCACCCCAAGTCTCGATAATTCGCAAGATAGTGACAATTTGGAACAGATAGCGTCAACAGCAAGGCAACTCTATGGGAACTACGAGACCCTGTTAACAAAGACCCTTCCGGATTGGAAGTTACCTGATAGAATTCCGACTTCTCCGGATCAACTTTCATGTCAGATAGGCACCAGGTTACAAATCACTCTCCAAGAAAAACAGGAGATGCTAGAAATTTTCGATATTGATCAACTTTTAATCCATCAAATACAATTGCTTAAGTATGAAAATCAGCGATTATCAGCAACTCGATTGGCCCAAAGCAAGTTTGATATCCTGTATCCGAAGAGAAAAGCATTCTGGAAGAATTCTTCGCTGAACTAACATTGGGCTTAAACCCAAATAGCCATAGTAGAGATACGCGGGTGAACAACCAAATTCCTCCCAACTCATATTTCTCAGAACTTCGCTTTCGATTTCCCGTTTATCACTTTTTTTACCTGAGTAATGCTCTTTCCATACTACGGATATTGTTGGTACCAGCAATATATTGGAGCCTTATCAGCGAACACATGGTTGTGTTAATTTGTGTTGGTGGTGTTGCCTTTATCTCGGACATGCTGGATGGTTACTTCGCACGACGTTTAGATCAAAAATCGGAGCTTGGCAAAGTATTAGATCCGATTGCGGACAAATTGACTATTTCTCTTGTCTCATTTGCCCTTATTTTGTCTCGAAAGCCTGAATTTGACGCCAATTTTCCAGTTTGGGCATTTCTAATCATGATTATGCGAGATCTGCTTATTCTTACGGGCAGCGCATTTCTTTTCAAACGTACGCAGGTGATTGAACCATCGAACATTTGGGGAAGAGTTGCTACTGTTTTTATCTCAATTGCTCTTATACTTTACATATTAAATTATCAACAAATTTTTGTTGTGAAATACAAAATTTCGCACTACATTTTATGGATTGGAATAGCTCTGGCCACAGTATCGCTTCTCAGCCATAAACGACGATTAATTGAAATTTATAGAAATACTGGTTCACTACAGCTAAATAGTAGAAGAGAAAACTAAATGCCAAAAAAAATTTCGGTTTCAGAGATTGCATCCTACATCGGAGTCGCTGAAGTTATTGTTCAATCTGTTATTAACCGACAGGATGCTGACCTGATGCCTTATCTGGACGAATCTGCTCTGCCAGATGAGACAGATCTACAGAGCTTTTCCATAGATGGATTACCGTTACTGATCACCAAGATATCTTACAATATTCCCACAGCGGATATTATTGATAATCTCTCTCTTCAAGTGCAACACCTAGTTTCACAGCAGGAAGAAATTGAAAATCTTAAGAAAAAGAGCGATCAGTTAGCCAAACATAACGAGCAACTTCAAGATCATATCAATGGCCTAATTAAGGAAAATGAAGAATTACAGATCAAACTCCATGAGGTAGAATCAAATGTAAACCTGCGGAACCTTTTCCGTCGCAGGAAATCGTGATGCAATTTTCAGCCGTAGAGACATTCGATCACAAGAAGACAATTGCCATTCTTTCCCTAATCTTGGGAAGTACCTTTCTCTTCCAACCATTTTCCAACCTGTTGAAGGGAATTAGCCTTCCATTACTGATTATCTCAGCTATCTTATCAGTTATTTCATTTCCGAGAAAACCGGTTGAGTTCGTTTCTGCTATCGCACTGGTATTGGGCTATGTGTGTCTCCTTGTCCCTCCGTTATTAGCAAAGTTTAACTTCCTGCAAAGCTTTGCATTTCATCTTTTGGTATCCGGAGCATTAGCTTTTGCTATGACAACAACTCGTAAAAAAACATTTGAACTTTTTACGTCTGCGATTGTTTTGTGTGGTGTGATTCTGCTTTTTCAACCCAATTTGTTACTGAAGACATTTGCACTACCAATCATTCTTATCAATGTGCTGATGGTATCCATAGTATCACCCCGAAAAACAACGCTTGAACGTCTTTGGGTTGTCAGTATTGCTGTTGGTTTGTTCTTTATGTGCCAACCGCTCTGGATAGAATTCTACTACAGCGGTTTTCAGATTTTACTTGGTGGCACAACCGGATTTGTTGTCATCTCTCACCGCTAATTCTCCTTGATCTTTCCCAGACTACAATCTCTGCTAAAACGCAGGCACCGATAACAACTGCGCAAAGCAGGTAGGGACTCTGATGGTTTTTTGCCAAGTCGTCCAATCCACCACCAATACAGGGGCCCAGCAAAACGCCACACCCCAAAATTGCTTCGTGCCAACCACTTTTGTCACCTCTCTCCTGTTGATTGTGTAGACTGTAATAGAGGCTACTGAAATAAGTGGTCGCCGCACATAAACCAATCACACCAAAAGAAGGGATCCAGAAACTCGCATTTTGAAAGGTCCACATACCTAAAAAACCGATGATGGCAGATAACTGTATGGCGATCAACGGGAATATTCGATAGTGCAATTGAGTTGATCTAGTTGACCCAAACCAAGAAAAGGTAACCATTTGAACCAATCCCATTAACAACATCAGATTTCCAAACAACTTTGGAGCAACTCCCATTTCTCTGGTCAATTTTGGTCCAAGATTCCGTAGAACACCAAGTGAGAAATAGGAGGCGAAATTTGAAATTCGCGCGATGTTCAGAAAAACATGCTGGGATTTTGGAGGTATGGTATAAGGAATATTATCGTCTGTTAAGCTGTTTCTTGACTTGACACGTGAGCAAAACCAAATAATTCCCCAATTTGCCAACCCACCGGCACCAGCACAGTAAAATGGTAGAACTGAACTCGATTCTCCCTGAAGATAACTTGCAATTACGGGGCCTATTGTCATACCGACACACCAAAACAGATTAAAGGCCATTAGACGTTTAATCAAGCTTCCACCACCCTTACGCTCAGTCAACCAAGCTTCATAAGTTGGCCAGAATAGAGCTTGGCTCAATCCAACACATGGGAAAATAAGGATGAGTTGGAATCCCGTTTGGCAGAATGAAAGAGTGAAACTGATAACCGAAATAAGCAAACAAGCGGTTAACAGAATTCTTGTACGACCAATTCGGTCTGAAAGTCGACCGAAAGGAATGGCAAACCCAACAAAAAAAGCGGCTGAAGTTGCCATCAGAAGACCAACAAATGTGGAAGAGAGATTAAGATAACTGGAGAAAAACGAGGTGTTGGTGATAAGAGTTCCCAGACAAAAATCCATCAGCAAGGCAGGAAGATAGGGAGCATACCTGAACATAAGATAGAGATTAATGGATCAACACGGCCCAGTGTCCTTGACCAGGTGCAGTAAGTGTAACCGTCTTGCCACCGTGTACCGATATTTGATCTAACCATTCACCTCGATTAATGTCAAGCCATTTAAGCGTCAGATCAGCGTCAAAAAGACTCAAATCTATATCGGCAGTCCCGCCGTCTGGAAAATAGACTGCCATTTCGTTACCAATATTGGCTGTAGCATAGGCTTGATTTTCCTGTCGATTGGACAACAGATGATTATTGGGTTGACAAGAGAAAATGCGAATACTGTTGGTAAGCATTCGCATGCTTTTCAGGTGCTTGCATGCCAGAGAGCTTAATCCTAATCCGCTTGGCGGACGATGAAAACGAGCGGACGCCATACCTCCGAAAACGTTCCTCCAAAAACGTTCAAGGCCATCCTGATCAGTACCAAAATGATATTGATTGGAACCATAGACCTTAACACTGTTGATTGGACGGATTGGATCCAATTGCGCTCGGAATTCCTGTGCGTTGTCCCAGTGCTTTTGCCCCCGCTGATGGTTGTTTTGGGAGGCATCACAAAAGGAATAGATTTCTGGATGATCGAGCGTGTTTTTGTGTTGGGTATGGAAAAGATTATGTGAATCCCACATCTCCGTAGTTTCAACGTCGACGTCTGCATCATTCGCTTTAGCCTGAATGTATTCAGCCCAAAACTTCCCCCATTCAGGTGTAACACTAGTTTCATTATCCATGCAATAGAGAATGTGATTGAATTTGAGTGAATAGGACAAAATCTGATCTACAAACTTTTTTTGATAGCCAAGAACAACCTGTTGATTGTTTTCGGCAGGAATCGACCAGAAAAAATTGTTTTCAGTTTGTGTTGGGTGGCTGTCTACAACTTCAGGCAGGTTGGATTTTTCAAAAGTATAATTAACGTTATTCTTCGGATTAAACGGATTAATATCCCAATTCTGGCGATAATAATCGAAGGTGGCCCACACTTCAATCTGGACGATGATATCCTGTTCAGCCGTTAATTTCAGGAAGTTACCAAAACGCTGCCAGAATTCTTCATTCCACTGGTCAAGATTATAGAGTCCCCCTACCTTCTTGAATTGCCAGACATTCCCTTCATCTCGGCAGCTCATGGTGCAACGGACATAATTCCCGCCCACAGATTGAAGTAGATCTAAATGTTCTTTTATATCAGGAATTTGGAACAGGTTGTCTTCCACCGACCCGCCCAGCAGAAGAATCGGTTCGGACTTGTATTGCCAATATCGTGGATTTTCCTTATAAACCTGAATTCTATTTTCATCAACGGATATTTGGCCAAGGGCCAGACAAGCAACCGCCTTCAGAAGCCCAATCATTTCTCCTCATCAGTATCACCAGTATCTTCATCGTCGGCAGGATCTTCATCCTGGTTTGACTCCGACTGCACTTCTTTTGATCCATTGTGCCGCCATTCATCAGCTTTCTGTTTTAGCTTTTCAATATCATCAGCATTCTGCATATCAACAATGTGCGGGGTGATGAGAATAACAATTTCGGAGTTTTCAACAATCGTCTCGGTACTTCTGAAAAGGCCGCCTATAAGGGGAATGTCTCCCAAAAACGGAACTTTGTTCTCAACTTCC
>JYMV01026638.1_pt1 | contig 33355 bp, 26 predicted proteins | sample 338911 | NCBI WGS metagenome assembly JYMV01 (sample SAMN03354496, study PRJNA234377) | hydrothermal vent metagenome | biome: Deep sea; feature: Hydrothermal plumes at the Eastern Lau Spreading Center, Western Pacific Ocean; material: Seawater | place: Tonga | collected 2009 | depth 2000 m m
CTTGGAGATTCGCGACTTGGTGAAGAATGGGTTCGCCCAGAAGAAGCCGTTGCGCTCCTCGGTGCCGCGGTAGTCGCCAAAGAGGAGCAACACCATCGCCTCGTTCGGCTGCAGGGTGAAGTGGCCGAAGAAGAAGAGCAGCGCCACCGGCGTCATGAGGATGCCAGCGACCCTTACTCCGACAACTGGGACGAAGATCATCACCACCGAGACCAGCAGCAGCAGGATGGTGAAGGCCAGCATCCCCCAGCCGTTCTTGACCTTGAGTATCTTCTCCTGGGTGGTGTTCATGACGTCTCCTTTCAGGCGAGTATATTAGAATGATATCATAATGATATTACTGATTGAAGTGGGTATCTTAAGCCGTTATTTTACAAATGGTTGTAGATTTTCACTAGAGCCGAAACAGTTCTCGAAAGGCTCAGATGGAAGGCCAGATGACGGTCGAGGAGAGGGAACTGGCTCAGCCCTCGATTTCGTCGAAGCGCAGGCCGAGGGAGTCGTCTTCCGGCTCTTCCTGGCCCTCGAGAGAGACCCCGACCAGCTCGAGGAGCACCACCAGGCACGAACCGGTCGCCAGGGTTCCCTCGGTCAGTTGCCCCCCCACCGCCTCGCCGCGGCTGTTGGTGGCCAAGAGCACCAGCAGTGTTCCGTCGCCAGAGACGGTGCCAGAGAGAGAGGCGATCTCGAAGGGGCCGGGGATGACGGTCGGCACCTCGGCCCCGGCGAGTTGCACCGCGATGCGTGTGAGACCGCCAGCGGCGCTGACCACCGATGCCGCACCCCACCCCATGGCCTCGATGGTCGAGACGATCGCCTGGCGCAGGTCCTCCCCCTCCTCCAGACGAAGGAGCAGAACCGCTCCAGCAGAGCCCCTCGACCTCTCCGTCATCCCGAGTTCCCTTCGCGGGCAAAGCGCAGGTCTCGAACCCGTCCGGCGTCGAGGGTGAAGGCGATCACCTCTCCCCCCTCATCGCGGATGAAGTCGAGACGCAGGTTTCCACTGGCGCGGAAGCGATCGATGGCGACCACCCGCAGCGGCACCACCTCGCCGCTGGCGATCTCGACGTGCAGCTGGCTGCCCGCACGGCTGATCAGATAACTGACCTGTAGTTCTTCCGAGTGATAGCGGCCGACGAAATCCTCGGCTGTGACCTCGACATCTTCGGCACTTTCCTGAGGGCGGTTGCGGCGCCGGCGCGGTGATCTTGTATCTTCTTCCTCTTCCTCCGCGGGCTCGAGTTCATCGGCGAGCAGGATGTCGGCGACTGCCAGGCAAAGCGGGGTCGGCCGCACCGCCGAGCAGTTGGCGAGGCAGATGATGGTCAGCTTGTGCTCGGGGAATCGGACCATCTCGGCGCGATAGCCGACCCAGGCGCCGCCGTGGAGGATCATCGGCGCCCCACGGTGCTTGCCGATGCCAAGACCAGCGGCATAGCCGAGGACCTTGCCATCGTCGAGGACCCCAGGAACCACCATCTTCTTCCACAGATCGGCGTTGCCGACTCCTCCGTCGTAGAAGGAACGGTCCCAGCGGGCGAGATCCTCGACGGTGGTAAAGACCCCGCCGTCGCCGACGTGGTCGAGAACCGTCTGGTTGATCCGGTAGCCCCCGTCGTAATCGGGGGAATAGCCGGCGGCGCGGTGATGGACGACTTCGTTGTGGTCATCGTGGTAGTGGCTGCTGGTCATCCCCAGAGGCCCGAAGATGTTCTTGTCGGCGTATTCGCGCAGGCTCACACCGGAGGCGCGCTGGCAGATGACGCTGAGAAGGAAGTAGCCGGAGTTGCTGTAGAGGTGGGCGCTCCCCGGCGGAAAGTTGAGCCCCTTCTGGCGGGCGAGAGCCGCCAGCGTCTCGGGGACCGACATCGGGTACTCATCGCCGTGGCCCTGCAATCGATCGAGGGTGATGTAGTCGCGGATACCGCTGGTGTGGTGAAGCAGATGACGAATCGTCACCGCTTCAGTGTGCTCCTGCATCTCCGGCAGGAACTTGCGGATGTCATCATCGAGGGAGAGAAAGCCCTGCTCCTCGAGCAGCATCATGCAGGCGGCGGTGAACTGCTTCGAGGTCGAGCCGATCCGAAAGACGCTGTCGGGACCGTTGGCGATGGCGTGGTCGAGGTTGGCCATGCCGTAGCCGCGGGCGAGGACCAGTTTGCCGTCACGGATGATGCCAACGGAGCAGCCCGGGCGGTCGGTGCCATCCCAGCGGCTGAAAACGCCGTCGATCTTCTTCTGCACCTCCGGTGCCAGGCGGTCATCGGTAATGAGAGGGGCGCACAGGGCGATGGTGGCGACAAGCAGCAGACAGCCCATTGGATCCTCCAGATCTTCGTTTCCAGAAAGGAGATGAGAGGCCCCCCTGGGCCCCCGATCAAGACCCCTGTGCTTGCCAAGCGACCCGGAAGGGGGAAAATGGCCGTGGAGGTTTCGATGCTGCTGCGCTTGCTGATCCTGCTCCTGGTCGTCGCTTCCAGCGGCTGTGCGGCCACCAGTGCCCGCGTGTGGGTCGATGCGGAGGGATTGGGGGAGGCTGTTGAGGGCACCCGCTACACGATTCGCCCCGCTCCCGGGGTGGTCCCCGGCAGCGCCCGCTGGCAGCTCGCCACCGCCCTCATCGACAGGGTTCTGGCCGAACGGGGACTGCTGGCGGTTTCCGGCGGGGATTCGGAGGTCACCCTTTTTCTCGGTTATGGCGTCGGCACGCCGGAAACCCGGATTTCCCGCACTTTTGTTCCCCGTCTTGGGTTCCATTATCACGGCGGTCGGGGTGGACCATGGCTTTACGGCGGCGGTCACATCCGGGTCCATCGCCAGACGACTGTCTCACGTTACTTGCACCTCGAAGCGTTCACCGGGGAGACTCGCGATGGCAGCCCGCTGTGGCGCGTATCCGCCGTCTCCAGTGGCCGCGACGCCGATCTGACCCGCGACCTGCCGCCCCTTGTCTGGGCGATGGGGAAGTACATCGGGGGTGACACCGCCGGTGCCGAAAGGGTTGGGGTTAACCTGCGCAGTCAAGAGTACGAAAAATTTCGAGACGCTGCACTCCCCATCTCCCCCTGAAAACTCCTGCCAGAGCGACAGGAGAAATCGCGTCCTCCCTCGTGTATCCTCCATGATCTGGGTCTTCAGGAGGAGAAGTGAAGATGAAGCGGACACTCATCCTCGTGGTCCTGGTTTCGCTGGCAATATCTGGCTGTGCGAGAACCCCGGTTCACGAGGGCGCACTGCGCCCGCGGGTGCGACCCAACGTCCTTTTCATCTTTACCGATGATCATGCGGCCCATGCCATCGGCGCGTACGGTTCTCGCTTTCCAGCAGACGTCACGCCGAACCTCGATCGTATCGCAGCCGATGGCATGCTCTTTCGGAACTGCTTCGTCAGCAACTCCATCTGCGCGCCCAGCCGGGCGGTGATCCTCACCGGCAAGCACAGCCATCTCAACGGAGTGCGCACCAATTGGGACCGCTTCGATGGCGATCAGGTCACCTTTCCCAAGATGCTCAGGCAGTCTGGCTACCAGACGGCGCTGATCGGCAAGTGGCACCTGAAGAGCGAGCCGACCGGCTTCAGTTATTACGAGCGACTCCTCGGCCAGGGCCCCTACTACAACCCGAAGATGCGTCGTGACGGCGTCGATCGCCAGCACACCGGCTACACCACCGACATCATCACCGACCTGGCGATCGAATGGCTCGAGGAGGGGCGCGATCCCGACAAACCCTTCGTGATGATGGTTCAGCACAAGGCCCCCCACCGCAACTGGCAGCCGGCGCCGCGCTACCTCGGCTACCTCGACGACGTCACCATCGCCGAGCCGGAGAACCTCTTCGATGACTACTCCGGGCGTGGCAGCGCCGCGGCGATCCAGGACATGGAGATCGCCTCGACCCTCAACCCCCACGATCTCAAGCTGGCGCTGCAGAAGGGGTTCACCCCGGACCAGCGCAGCGCCTGGGATGCCGCCTACGAGCCAAAGAATGCCGCCTTCAGGGAAGCGAAACTTAAGGGGGAGGAGTTGGTCCGCTGGAAGTACCAGCGCTACCTCAAGGACTACCTGCGCTGCATCAAGGCGGTCGACGAGAACGTCGGTCGGCTTCTGGAAACCCTCGAGAAAAACGGTCTCGACGAGAACACCGTCGTCATCTACTCGTCGGACCAGGGGTTCTTCCTCGGCGAGCACGGCTGGTTCGACAAGCGCTTCATGTACGAGGAGTGCTACCGGATGCCCTTCATCGTCCGCTGGCCCGGAGTCGTCCCCGCCGGAGTCGAGAACGATGACCTGATCAGCAACATCGATTTCGCCGAGACCTTCCTCGATCTCGCCGGAGTGCCTCTGTCAGCGATGCGCGAGGTGGGAATGCAGGGCGAGAGCCTGGTGCCGCTGATGCTGGGGCAGACCCCCGATGACTGGCGTGAGAGCCTCTACTACCAGTACTTCGAATACTTCGGCGACGCCAAGACCAGCCACATGGTGCGTCGTCACCGCGGCGTGCGCACCGCTCGCTACAAGCTGATCGATTTCTACAACCTCGGCGAATGGGAGCTCTACGACCTCGAGAAGGACCCCTTCGAGATGAAGAGCGTCGCCGACGACCCCGCCTACTCCACCGTCCGCGCGCGCCTCAGCGCCGACCTCGATCGCCTTGCGAAGCGTTACCAGGTGCCCGATGACCGCGGCTCGGTGCCCTACGATCCGCACGGTCTCATCGAGAAGAAACTCGGCAGGAAAGGCCCGCCAACCCCCGGCTCCTGAGCCGATGCCAGCGCCTCTCCCCGGCGGTCCTCCCATCTCTTTCGGTTCAGGTGAACACCGACAAAACAAAAGACGGAGGCGGCAACCGCGTGGGTGCCGCCCCCTTTCTTTTTTCCTCGTGTATTTCTTTCTCTTCAGATGCAGCCAGGGGGCTCCTGGCAGTCGAGGGAGTCATCGGTGGGGTCGCTTCCGCAGGCCAGGAAGGGTGGCGGTAGCGGTGGCCCACCGGTGAAGAGTCGCAGCAGCAGGTTCATCGGATCTGCGATGTTGATCAGGCCGTTGTCGTCGCAGTCGGCGGCATCCCTGCACGGAGGGGTCGCTCCACCGAGGTAGAGGTAATTGAGGATCAGCACCGCATCGGCGATGTTCGCCGTCGAACTGGCATCGAAATCGCCGCGCAAAAAGACCGTGGCAGCGACCGTCTCCTCGACCTCGAGGGCGAAGACCCCCGGTGTCGGGTAGCTGGGAAAGCCACCAGGGCTGCTGACCACCAATTCGCCGATGCTACCGAAGCAGAAATTTGTTTCGGTCGCGATCAGGAAGGTGTCACCGCCACCGAGGGCGGTGATCAGTTCGACCTGGAGCACCTCGTCGTCGATCCCATCCGGCAGCCAGTACTGCACCCCGTTGTTGAAGTCCCAGAAGATCAAACCGAAGTTGAGATTCCCCGGGTAACAGGAAGAGAGGTGGAAAAAGTCGAGAGCACCGAGGTCCTCGAATTCGGCGAGGGCTTGACCGGCGGCCGCGCCGAGGTACATCGCTTCATTCGGATCCCAGGCGAGGGCACCGCTGAAGGCGCCCACCGCGGTGAACGGGTGGTCGAGAATGAGGGAACAGTTCGAGCTCTCCTGGGAGAGAAGCGTGCCTTCGATGCGAAACTCGGTCGCTTGCCCGTGGCCAACAGCGCTAGAGGCGCTGATCAACAGGAAGAGGGCAAAGGCGGGAATGGTCTTGAATGGTTCAACCACAACGTGACTCCCTTCATTGCTTTCCTGCGGGGGGCTGGATCGCCCGGCAATAAAAGCAGAACGCCACGAGTTTCTCGGCTGTTCCGCTTTCTTCATCGCCATTGTGACACCCCTGACACAACCTTCTCACCAGGTGTCAACCTGACCTTCACCCCGGTTCCTCGCCGGGAGAGGCCGTTCCAGGCTGTATTCGGCTCCTGTAGTTCCGGTAATGCCATTTGGAATTAACCCATCCCAGGGACCTGTCCTGGTGTGGGTACGGCCTGGGCTTTGACCCGTTGAGGTTCTCGATGTTCGAGCGAGCAAGACCGAGAGCGGTCTTCAGGGGCAGGGCGGGAAGGTTGAACAGTTGAGGCCATCGCTCGTCGGGTCGGCCCCGCAGCCGGGATGAGGTGGTGGAACCGGCGGGAAGGTCGGGTCGAAGAGATCCGCGAGACTCGAGATCGCATCGGAGATGTCGAGGGTGCCGTCGTCGTTGATGTCGCAAGCATCCCTACAGGGCGGCTCGCCACCGGCGCCAAAGAGATAGTTCAGAACACTGATGGCATCGGCGATGTCGGTCTGACCGTCGGCGTTGCAGTCGGCGCGACGAAATTCGACGGCGAGGCTGACCCACTGGGGATCTGCCGGGTCTCCGGCCACGTCGCCGTCGGCGCCGAGGAAGCCGTGGTTGGCCGCTACAGAGAGATCCAGCACCTGCTGCCCCGAACCCGCATCGAAATCCCAGTATCCGACCAGTCCCGCTCCGTCGGGGTCCACGCCACTTTCGAAGACGGTAGAGACCTCGCCGGCGGTGAGGGCCACGTTCCACATCGCCGGTTCATCGATCAGTCCCGGAAAGAACCAGATGGGCGGCTCGACGCCGCCGGGAGGAGGACCGATGGTCCCGTGTGTGCAACCGATGGTGAGCGACTGAAAGTTGTTGGAGGAAGGCACCCCGGTCTGTGTGCAGGTGGATTCCGCCTGGCCATCGACGTCGCGTCTCTGGTGATGGCGATGTGATGCCACAGGTCATCGGCAACGAACAGGTTGCCAAAGGTGCAGGTCGGCTGGGGCTGTCCCATGCAGGAGAAGGGATAGCAAAAATTGGTATCGCTCTGATCCTCGAGCATCACCCGCAGCGTTCCATCCGGCTGCACGTAGGCCTGCCAGGAGAGATTGAACGAGTTGTCGTCCTCGCCCCGGGCGATGATGGCGGCGCGCCCCATCGATGGAAGAGTCTTGATCCATGCCGTGATGGTGAACACGTCGGTGGGAAAAGAACTGTCGTAAGGGACCGTGACCCGATCGTCGCTGCCATCGAAGCTGAGAGCACTGCCCGTTTGCGCGCTCGAGGTCGAGGCGAAGATGAGCATCCCGAGAATGGCGAGGGCCGCGATCTTCATGACGTGTTTCCTTTTTCTGCAGATCGGGTGAGCCTGGTGTCTCAAGGGCAGTTCTGATAGGTCAGGCAATCCAGCGCCTCTGCCGTCGTCGGATCCGGTCCGCAACTCGCGGGCGCGGGAAGTGGGATTGCCGGGTTCCCGAAGAGCGAATTGAGCACAGCGATGGCGTCTGCGATATTTATCGATCCATCGTCATTCCCATCGCAGGCGTCCACGCATCCCATCGTCGGTGGCGTTGCAGGAGGGAACAGCACGTTCAACAAGGTGATGGCGTCGGAGATGTCGTTTGCTCCATCGGTGTTGCAATCGCCTCGCACAAACTCGACGGGTGGGGGTGTGGGCAACTCGCTCTGCAGTGTCGGCCGATCGAAGGGGAAGGTCTCGTTTGCCACCCGTGGATCGGTCAGGCCATTGGTGAGGAACTCGATCACCATCGGTTGGAGTTGGGTGGGCAACTGGATGTCGTTGTAGTCGGGGCTGGCGCCCGGGGCTCCAGGAGCGGGGATGGGGCTCTGATCGGCGGTGAACTGGGTGTGACCCGTCACCGGGTCGACAGTGGGCCACGCCGGGGCGTTATAGAAATCGATGGCGTCCGGGACATCCGTCACCCAGCCGACGTGCATCTGGGCGGATCGCAGGCTCACGTTGCGGAGAGTCGGCGTTTTGAAGCGGCCCCGATCTTCGAAAACACCGGTGATGTTGAATCTTCCGAGGTCGTTATCGGAGGGGCGAAGGCCGATGTTGTAAAACTCGTTGTCGGTGAAGAGCGGCGGAACGTGGCAGTTCAAGCAAACCGTATTATTTGTGAGAATATTCAATCCCGCTTGCTGCATCATCGTCATCGTACCGAGGTCGAAGGGCGTCTGGTCGGGGACCAGGGTCCGTTCGTAGGTGGCGATGGAATAAGCGATGCGTTCGGCGGTGATGCTCGGAGAGCCGAAGGCAGCGGCGAAGAGATCGGGGTAGTCGGTCCCCCCGACCAGGATCGCAGCCACGTCCGCAGGCAGATCGGTGCCGAGGGCAAGCGGCACCACCGCCTCCATCTTTGTCACCAGATCACCCCAGGTGCGGCCTTCGAAGGCCATTTCCACGGCACTGAGAAGCGGGGCAACCGCTTGGCTCTCCAGGGCTCCACCGCTGGAAATGCTCACCAGGCCCGTCTGAGGATCGATGAATGTGCTGCTTGCGCGCCCGTCCCAGAAGGTCTCCGGAGCCCATTGCGCTCCGATGACGGTCTGGGCGGACCGGCCCGTCACCTGAACCTCGTTGCCAAAGAGAGGGTCGAAGATCGGAATGCCATTGAGATCGTGGCGAGCGATTCCCGGTGAGCCGATGACGTCGTCACTGGTCCCGAACAACCCGTCGGGGCCGGGGTGTGTGCCGAGCCTGGGATCGGAACCACCGGCACCAGCCCGGTGACAGGTGCCGCAGGCGACGGTGTTGTCGCTCGAGAGCTGTTCGTCCCAGAAGAGGATCTTGCCGAGCACACGTTTCTCCTCCGTGAGTGGGTTCTCGGTCGGGAAAGGAACTGGATCGAGCTGCCCGTAAGCGCCTGTCGATGAGGCGACAATGAAGAGGAATAGCAGCAGAGTCTCGCAAATGGCGGGCTTTCGCATCGATGTTGTCTTTCTGGAAGAGGTCGGTTTTTCTCACGGGACCGCTTCGAGCGGTCTGAATTTTTCAGAGTCTATTCAGGATTGTCGATCCAGGTGCCCCCATCCCGGAGACCTGGATGGGACTCAATTGTACCTCTTGGGCGGCACGGGGGGATCACCTTGTCGGGTGCGATCCTAACTCCTCGAGAGTGTGTGAGGGAGTGAAACTGCGAGCCGATGTGGGGCACCGCGCAGTTGCCCCATTGCGGACGTTTTCAGGCCCCTGGGATGGGGACGAGGGAGCCATGAGACGAGGATCGGCGCCAACAGAGACAGCGGTATGATGTTGTCGTTCACGTCAGGCAGGTCAGGGAGTTGTCGCGGTTGCTTCCTCGTTGCTCTGGTTGAGCGCAAGTTGTAAAATGAGCGAAGGTTACGCTTTAGATGAAAAAGTGGGCAGGACGGCGTTGGCGGAGATGGAACCGTCAGATGCTCTCGGTCGATGAGAGAGAAAGGCAGAGTTCGATGAGCGGAATTCGAAGACCCTGGATCGTGGTGCTGTTCCTGGCGGTCACGACGCCGCTGTTTTCGCACATCACTCTCGATTCACCCAACGGTGGAGAAGTCTTCCTGACCGAATCGACGATCCCGATCTCCTGGCACATCACCATCACCCACGACCTTCAGAACTGGGACCTCTGGTACTCCACCGTTGGCAGCGGTGGGCCCTGGACCCCCATCGCGATGGACCTTGCTGCCGGAAGTTCGGCGGTTGGGAGCGTTCACACCTACGACTGGATCGTGCCGGTGGAGGCTGCGTCCGCCACCGTCTGGGTCCGCGCCCGGATGGACAATTCGGCCACCGACTACTTCGATGTGAGCGACGGGCCGTTTGCCGTGGTGGCGCCGGGACCGGACTTCGTTCGCGGCGACTCGAACGGCGATCAGAACGTGGACATCGGCGACCCCATCGGGGTCTTGACCTATCTGTTCGCGTCCGGATTTCTCCCCTGTCTCGACGCGGCGGATGGCAACAATGATGGGCAACTCAACATCGCCGACTCCATCTATCTATTGACGTGGCTGTTCACTCCCGCAAGCCCGCCGCCTCCCGCGCCGTTCCCCAACTGCGGGGCGGACCCCCTGCCACCAGATTCGGTCGGTTGTGGGGCATCGCCATGTAGTCCCTGACGCCTGAGTGGCGCAGGGACAGCGGGAGAAATTGCAGCAAAGAGATCGACGGATGCGGATGGGATTCTTGCTAATCGGTATCGTCATTTCGATCGCCCCGTCGCCCAGCGGGTGATTCGGTGCGGAGCGACCTCGGATGTCATCCCTTGAGGTTCTAAATCACCTTCGCTTCTCCCGAGACCAGGTGTGATCCCCCTATCTTCCCAAACGATCTCACCGGCATCGTGGTCGGCGTGACCTATTTCAAACCGCGCAATCTCTGCGAGCTCATGGTTCAGATGAGCGTTCGTCCACCGGTCAATACGGCAATAGCCACGAGAGTGACGCGGTAGCACACGGTGGACTCTCCTGCTGGATAGAAATAAGATCGAAGCCCCTACAGGGGCTCGAGGAGGCACACAATCACCACTCTCATTACTCATTAAGGAGCGATTGATGGACACGAGAAGTCGCGCGAAGACCGTATCAACCCTGACGGCTGTTCTGATGGCGGTGTTCGCGCTCCCCGTTCTTCTCGCGGACACTCCCAAGCAACTGCCCGATCCCGATGGCAGGCCCGCGAACATGGGCAAACCGGTCAAGGTGTTCATTCTGCTGGGTCAGTCCAACATGCTGGGCTTCGGTAAGATCGGCGCCGCCGACAAGCCGGGCTCCCTGACGCACGCGGTCAAGGAGAAAGGCAAGTACCCCTACCTCGTCGACGACGCTGGCAACTGGACCGTGCGCAAGGACGTTCGAAATGTGCGCGTCATGGGGAGCGGCACCGGCAAGATGAGATCCTTCAACAACGAGTGGATGACCATCAGCGGCGGCAACATCGGCCCCGAGATTGGCATCGGGCATCACGTCGGGCAGGCCACCGACGCGCCGGTGCTCATCCTCAAGAGCTGCATCGGCAACCGCAGTCTCGGCTGGGATCTGCTGCCGCCGGGCTCCAAGCAGTTCGAGCAGGACGGCATCATCTATGCCGGGTACAAGGAGTCGCCTGACAAGTGGAAGAAGGGGGAAACCCCCGAGCCGATCGGTTGGTACGCCGGCATGCAGTACGACGGCGATGTTGCCAACGCCAAGAAGGTGCTGGCTGAGCTCGACAAATACTACCCTGGCGCGAAGAAGTACGAGATCGCGGGGTTCTTCTGGTGGCAGGGCGACAAGGATCGCTACAACGCCGCACATGCCAGCCGCTACGAGCAGAATCTGGTTCGGTTGATCGAGCAACTGCGTGTAGATTTCGGCGCGCCGAACGCGAAATTCGTCTGTGCCACTCTCGGTCAGACCTCCAAAGGTGCCGGTGGTGCTGAAGGACAGATCCTCAATGCTCAGCTCGCCGTCGACGGAAGGACCGGCAAGTACAAGCGGTTCAAGGGCAACGTCGCCACCGTTTACAGCAAGCCGCTCTGTCATGGAGGAGCTTCCAACAGCCACTACGGCGGCAACGCCGAGACCTACATGGACATCGGTGAGGCGATGGGCCAGGCGATGGCCGAGCTGCTGGGCACCAGGAGTATCGGCTTCAGGTAACTCGATCACCCAGCTGGATGATGTCACGACAGCGGCGGATCCAGCGCTCAAGAAATAGGACTGCGTGGAAGCCTGGCGAAGAGGTGGGCAGGCGACACTGTTGTCCACCTGTAACCGCGTATCGATTGCGGGCGTTGAGCGTGTCGTGGACACCGCCTCTGGCCGATGAAAAATCGAGCACCGCCACTTTGACGGACACAGGAGGTAAAGGAGGGCCTTTCTTGAACGAATCCAACGAGCGCTGGCAGCGCAAGGACGCGCTCACTGGGCTGCTATTTTTCTCGGTCGGTGCGCTGGTGACGATTTACGCATATCTGGCGATGGGAAACGACATACCGGACTTCCTGTGGTGGCCCGCCTGGATCCTGGGGCCGATCCTTGTGCTCATCGGTGGCAACTCAATCTTCCGGGGCCTTCGAGGCAAGTGACCCTGATCGCGTTGGACGTGGTTGGAGGTCCCCGCGATCCCGTGCTCTGGTCAGGATCGTGGTCGGGGTAAACCGTAAAAGGATGCAACCAGCAACGAGTGCGCACACCCCAGCGCGCGAAGCTACTCTCTGAGAATGCTCTCCATCTTCTTGCCTCGAGCCACCTCGTCGACGAGCTTGTCCATGTACCGGATCTTTTGCATGAGAGGATCTTCGACCTCCTCGACGCGAATACCGCAGATGACCCCGGTGATCTTGCTGGTGTTCGGGTGCATCTCGGGCGCCTCGCCGAAGAATGTCTCGAGGTCCTTCTCATCCTTGATCTGCCTTGCGAGGGCTTTGGGGGTGTAGCCGGTCAACCAGCAGATGACTTTGTCGATTTCTTTCTTCCCTCGGCCCTTCTTCTGCGCCTTCGTCAAGTAGTGGGGATAGATACTCGCGAATGTCATCCTGAAGACTCGCTCCAAGTTCATGGCTTCCTCCGCGGAGGGCTGAGATTCCCGGTTGCCAGAACACGCTCGACTTCCGAATCCTCCGAGGGCGCTTCGTCCAGCTCGTTGATCTCAACTCTTCTCTCCGTCGAGATCAATGGGAGAATCGAAGAGATGCGATCGCGAGTGGGAGTCTGGCGACCGGAGTGCACCCCTGAAGAAATCGTTGTCCTTGACGGCACTCTCAACGGAATCGTGGTCGGCGTGACGGCGGCAGGAGTCATCCGGGAACGGCGAGATCCGATTGGCGATTGAGATCGAGAGGTGGACAGGGGACACTGCAGTTCATTTGTAACCCCGCGTGGATTGCGGCTGCCCAGCGTGTGGTGGACACGATTTCAGGCAGTCGCCAGGGAAGGCACAGAATGACCGACAGTCGCAAGGCAGGACAGGACTGGGATCGATCAGCGAGTGCCGTCGTTCGTGACATCATTCACGGCTGGGATCCCTATGGCCTCCTGGATTTAGGCGCGCCAGATGACGAGTTTGATAGCGAGATCGCTGCAGTCGTTGCTCAGATTCCAAGCATTCGCAGCGAGAATGACGCCGTCGATGCCGTTTCTGAAGTGTTCTCTTCAGCCTTCGATCCAGAGTTGTTCGGCACGGAAAACTGTCGGTCTGTCGGTAGCGAGCTCTACCGGACATTGGCCGACAAGAACCTCCTTGATCCATCGTGACGCTCCAATGTTCGCGGTGGGAATTGTTGTCGCCAACCACGATCTCACCGGGTTGGGATAAGTTGTTTCAATCGAAATCCAGTAATCGTGGTGCGCGTGACTGTCCTGGCTGACTGTGACCCTGCCCCCCCACCGTAACAGACCCGACGGGCTCGCGGTTCAGGAGAAGAGCTGCTGAGCTCTCTTTGACAAGCACTCCGGTTTCCACCAATAACCACGATCTCGCCTGGATCGTGGCACGGTCCTCGTTCGGAGGGACGCTGACCAACGTCGATGAACCCGCCCGCCGCAGCGCAACTGCCGGTCCTCGGACGTGCTCTTGGCGACAGAGATGTGCGCTGAATATCCGTTTCAGTTTCGGTGGACCAACGCACCGAGCGAGATCACATTCAACAGCACACGCTTGACGCGCTTCTTCCACCCCCACGGACCTCGTTTCGACCCATTCGAACACCTCACAAGTTTAGGCTCGAATTGAATAATTAGTGATGAAGATTTGGTATGCTGGCTTCTGTGCGGGAGGCCCAAGGAATCGCTGGACCTCCATAGGAACCCCTGATTCTGGCGAGCCACTGGCGCTTGTGTGTAGATTCGAGCCCATGATCTCCATTCGCTGTCTGCTTGTCATCCTGATGCTTTTTGCCCCGGAGATCGCTTCGGCGCAGGACACTGCTGCCTCACTTTCTGACCTCGTTCAACGCATCGAGGCCGCTGAGCGGGACTGGCTGGAGGCCATCCTCACGCCGCCAGCGCTCGTGAGCCTGGGTGATTTTCCGGATTTGAGTAATGCCGGTGCACAGCTGACCTCGATCCTCCGCGATCGGTTGAAGCTGCTCGATCGAAAAGTGATCTCCAACCGGCAGTGGCAAGACCACTGGATCAAGCAAGGTCGGGCTGCCGCCGAGGTGGAACCCCTTTACAGCGAGTGGGCAACGACGGCTGCCGGGGCCGAAGAGCGTGCGGAAGCGATGGCCAGGCAGACCGCTGCAAGGGACTGGGCAGCCCTCGCCGAGGCCAAGGTGTCGAACCAGGATGCCTACCTCACCGCGATCAAGACGGAGCGCGACTCGGTGGAGGAGCGGCTGGAAAACACAATGGGATCCGCTGCGCAGCGGGAGGCCAAGCAGGCTGCGCGGTTGCCTTCCGTAGGCGCAACGCCCTTCGAGGAGAGAGCCGCGCATATTGGAGAACTGCGATTCCGCCAGGAGTTCCACAGTGAGCGGCGCGCGGCGGCCCGTCTCGAGTTGAAGCTGGTCAAGCAGCAGGCCGCGTCGAGCGTGATTATTCAGGGTGCCCTGGAACGAGACGTTGAGCTGGCCCACGAGGAGCACCGCCTCGCCAAGGAGCAGCTCCTCAGCTCCGACTCTGAGTGGTCGGATCGGTGGCTTCCCATTGTCAACGCGTCCACCACCAAGGAGGAGAAGGTCGAGCAGGAGTTGCATCTCAGCGCGGTGCGTCAGCACTCGATCGAGTTCGAGGTGACTCTCGCTGAGTCGAAGACGAGCTACCTGGATCAAAAGCACGAGGAGATCGAGCGAGAGAGACAGGATGCCGAGGCTTTCTCCGGCTGGCTTGAGGCGGCGCTCGCGACAGCACGGCAACGGGCGCCCCGTGTGTTAGGCGTGCTGCTGCTGATCTTGGTGGCCGGGCGACTTGCGCTATGGCTGGTGGGCCTCGTTTCGCGCACCCTGATGAAGGTGGTGGCCGACGACGACACCGAAAACGTCAGTGCTACTGAGCAGCGAGCAAACACGATCGCGGACGTTTTCAAAGGTGTCGGCAAGATCGCTATCTACGTTGTGGGTACCCTGGTCGCCTTTGATGTGGTTGGCATCAATACCGGGCCGCTCCTCGGTAGTGTGGCCATCCTTGGTCTGGCGCTCTCCTTCGGCTCGCAAGACATGGTTCGGGATCTGGTCAACGGCTTCTTCATTCTTGTGGAAAATCAGTATGCGGTCGGGGACTGGGTGAAAATCGGTAGCCACGAAGGCACGGTCGAGCAAATCAATATTCGCTCAACGCGCTTGCGCAGCTCGAACGGTGTGCTGCAGATCATCCCCAACGGTACCATCGCCACAGTCGAGAACATGACCCGCGATTGGTCCCGTTTCCGCTGTCATGTGGGTGTGAGCTACGACACCGACATCGACCTGGCCGAACGCATCTGCAACGAAGTCGGAGCAGCGATGTATGCCGATCCCGAGCTGCAGGACAAGCTGATGGAGGCACCCACTTTCGTCGGTGTGACCGATCTCGGCGACTCGGCCGTGGTGATACGCTCTCAAGCCAAGACCCAGCCCGGCTCGCAGTGGGGCCTGGAGCGGGAGATGAACCGTCGCCTGAAGAAGGCGTTCGAAGGCGCCGGCATCGAGATCCCCTTCCCGCAACAAGTGGTGTGGCACCGCAACAAGCTCAGCGAATCGGGATAGTGGTCGGCGTGACTCTTTCTCTATCTCCGCGAAACTCCCCCAGATCGGTGCCGGAGTCGAACGCGAGAGTGCGCACAGGGGACACGATTATTGCCTCCTAAACCTCCGGGAAGCGTGGAGTTAGGAGAGTTGGGATACGGCTTCGAATGGCTCCGATAGTGTTAGGAAATCAAACAGTCTTGACGCTGCACGTCCTATTTGTTAGTTTGCCGTGCTTCGGTGGGATATGCCAATCCCGCTGCGATGCCCCCCCAAGGAGAGGACGTTTGCTGTGTCAAGTGCTGCTCAGTTATTCGGTGAGCACCTCCGGGAACTCAGGCGGGCCAATGGCAAGAGCCAGGTCGAGGTGGCCCAGGAGTTCGGTGCCTCGCGCAGCACGATCGCTCAGATAGAACTCGGAAACCGGAAAGTGCAGGCGGAGGAACTCGGTCGCCTGGCCAAGATCTACGGATGCAGCCCAACCAGCCTGCTTGTGATTCCCGAGACACGCAAGGATCGAGAAGATGACGAACTGCTCGATGATCTGGGTCAATCCGTCCCGGAGTTCTCGAAGGATCCCACCGCATTCAAAGGGCTCCGAGAAGCAGTCCTTCTCTCCCGAGAGCTGACGCTGCTCGAGAAGGCGCTCGGACTCGAGGGGTACTCAGCGGGTCCCCCTTTCCACGGATTCGGCGCGCCGTGCACTCGGTGGGAAGGTGCACACCAAGGATACGTGGCCGCTCAAGAAGAGCGCTGGCGGATGAACCTCGGTGACAGCCCAATTCGGGACGTCGACGACACACTGGCCATGATGCGAGTCCGCGCGACGCAGGCAAGTCTGCCCGAGGGCATTTCGAGCCTCTACCTTCAGGCTCCGGAGACGGGCACCTTGGTAGTCGTAAACGAGTCGCTGTCGATGGAAGAGCGACGCTTCCAATATGTTCACGGCTACGCACATGCATTGTTTGATCATGGGCACCGTTGGCTCGCATGTCGTACGGATGCACGACATTCACTTTCAGAGCTTCGCGCTACCGCTTTCGCGGGGAGGTTCCTGCTCCCGGAGACGGGTCTTCGTCGTTATCTGAACAGCCTCGGAAAAGATACGCTGGGACGCGCAAGTGGTGCCACTCAAAGGCTGTTTTCGGAACCTGTCGGACCGAGTGCAGACGAGCCACCGGTCCGTGTCGATGACCGCGGACGCAAGGGAGCGACGCCCATCGGCGCTTGCGACCTGACACAGATCGCTTGTTACTTCGGTGTCAGCCCTGCCCTGACCTCCCACAGTTTGCGCAACCTACGCTACATGAGCGACGATGAAGTCGCCGCCCTCACGAGCCAAGATGCCAAAGGAACTGTGGAGCGCACCAAGAAAGTACTGGATCTGCGGACGTTCAGGCAGATCCCCAAGCGCGATGCGTTTCGGTCGAGGCTGCTGGCACTGGCCGTTGAGGCCGTTCGTCGAAATGTCATCGATGTGCGCCAGTTCAAGCGTTCCGCAGAACTCGTTGGCGTGACCGCTGAAGAGCAACAAGTGCTACTCGATGGGATCCAATAGTGATCGACCTACGAACGATTAAATCGACAACAGAGCGAGAGAGGAACTCTCGCTTTTTTAAAGTACACACCAAATCAAGTGGAAACACTGGCGAAGGATCCAATGTATGAATTACCAGTTTCGACAACAAACTCAGCTCACAACGGCTTGTATTCTTGCAGCCGGCACTGGAAGTCGCCTTCACCCACTGACGGAATCTATGCCGAAATGCCTAACCGAGGTACATGGGCGGTCGATTCTCGAGCGATTAGTCACTAGCCTGCGTGAACAAGGATTCAAGCGTCTTGTGTTCGTGCTTGGCCACCTTGAACATTGCATCCGAAGGTGGCTCGAAGTTCATGCCGCAGACTTTATAATTGAGTATGTCTCAAGTCCTCTATACGCCGAAACGAACAATCTCTACTCATTGTGGTTGGCGCGCAACCAAATCAAGGAACCCTTCCTCCTGATCGAGAGCGACTTGGTATTCGGCTCCCCGCTTCTGAATGCTCTCAAGTACCCCGATCGAATCGCAATCTCTCGCCAACTACCTTGGATGAACGGCACGACCGTGACAGTGGATGCGCATCGGGTCTCCGAGTTTTTCGTCGGCGCCAACTCGAGCACCAATGAAGAGAGATACAAGACCGTCAATATTTGCAGCCTTTCCGAATCGTCATGGCGACTTGTTGTCGCACGGCTCGATCAGTATGTCTCTGAGGGAAGAGTGAACGAATACTACGAGTCGGTGTTTAGGGACCTGGTGTCGGAGGGTCGCCTTAACTTTCACCCTGTCTTGTTCGACGAGCACTGCTGGTATGAGATCGATACGATCGAAGACCTCCGGTGCGCTCAGAAAACGTTCGCACGAACTGAAATCAGAGAAGCAGACACTCAGCCCTCCCCTGGTTTCCAGAGAGTCGAGCTTCAAAATCCACAGCGACGAGTGCCGGTGGGATAACCGCTGACCGCACTGAGCCGAGGAGTGCTGCCATGAGTTCAAACGTTTCGACAGTCATTAAGAAAGGCTTGAAACTGCATGGCAGATAACGATACGGCCACCAGAGAGCAACTTTACGAGACGATATCGTCCCTGCACGGTGGTTACTGGCAGTATCGATTCGTTGACCATGCCTATCTCTACAACCTCTATTTTCCGCCAGCACGTTTTTTCGATCAGCTGACCCGTCAGATTCGCGAACTTGTCTTGAGTTATCCCGTCGCCCAGAGTGTGCTGGCCGAGATGATGGGCAAGATCATTGATCAACCAGCCGAGTACATTGTTGTGGGCAACGGCGCTTCAGAGCTCATTAAGATTGTCTCAGGCCACCTCGCCAAGACATTGATCGTTCCAGTGCCATCTTTTAATGAATATACCAATGCGGCGCCGGCGGAACGTGTCGTTGAATTTCACCTTGACCCGTCTTCGTTTCAGTTGGATGTCGATAAGTTCGCGGAAGAAGCGATTCGCTGCGGTGCCGACGTCGCGGTGGTCGTATCCCCCAATAACCCAACTTCACTGCTCGTGCCAAAGGCGGATCTTATCCGATTGCTGGTGAAACTGGCTAAACATGGCTGCATCTTGATTGTCGATGAGTCCTTTGTCGATTTCACCGAGGACCCTGAGCAACTCTCGCTAGAGTCTGAAATCCAGAGATATCCCAACTTGGTGATTTTCAAGAGCATGAGCAAGGCCTACGGCATCTGTGGTCTGCGGATCGGGTACATGCTTACCGTCAACAAGACCTTCGCTGAAAGAGTTCGCCAAGGAGTGTCCATCTGGAATCTCAACGGCTTGGCCGAGGCATTTCTGCGCAGTGCTCCTGAGTACCGTGAGGAGTTCAAGATCAGTTGTGCCAAAGTGCGCTCCGATCGCGATCTTCTATTCAAAGAACTCTGCACCATTGAAGGTCTGCTCCCATACAAACCGGATGCCAACTACATTTTCTGTCGTCTCCCCGACCATTCGGCAACCGGCCCTGACATCACTCGCCAGTTGTTCGTGGAACACAATATCTACATCAAACATTGCCATGGGAAGACTATGGCGGACTCAGATAGATACCTGCGCATCGCCAGTCGCACACCGGAGGAGAACAGAGCCCTCGTTGAGGCCCTGGGTCAAGTCGTTGCAACGCGCAAGCATCAGAGCCTGGCGCCGCCAACCTGAGACACAGAAATTCACAATGGATACAACCGACAGAGATGATGAGCTCCGCCTCTTCAAAGAGACTGGTTTTTTCGCTGAGCGGGAACTTGCTCTCCAACACCTACGAGATACCGACGAGATTCTGTTTTCCGAAGATGTGGACTACTGCATCATGTTCGGGACGTTGCTTGGATGGATTCGCCATGAAGGATTCATTCCATGGGACGATGATCTCGACATCATTGTTTTTGACGCAGAAAAATTCGAGAGAAAATGCCGCCGGAAATTTGAAGAACGGGGGTATGTCGTCTACAGCGACATGCGCACGTTGGGCGGCATGGAGAGACGATGCGGATACCGACTACACTCTGAGCAGGGACTACCAATTCCAGGACAAGAATGGAAATTCCCGTGGTTGGGGATCTGGGAGCCAGACATCCAGTCGAGCATCATGACCTTGCCCCCCGAAGAGTTCAAATACTCGATCGAGGACTTCTTCCCACTCGATCGACGTCCCTTTCTGGATCTTACGGTCAGTGTTCCTCGTCTATCAGATAAGATCATCAAGGAGTACTACGGCGAAGATTGCCTCGAGATTTGCATGCTTCATGGATTGAATCATCGCCATTACAAGCCGACCGGTTATCCTTCAACAAAGTTTCGCCTGGAAGATGTCATGGCATATCTGAGGGAGAACACTTGAAACGGTCCAAGTCAGCCCCAGATCAACAGGTGCCAGAACAAGGCCAGTCCTCGGACGGCGGCACGCTGTCTCGAGACGCCGCTTACCCGCAGCTTGCCAAGAAAGCAAGCGATGGCATGTACTGCTATGTAGTGCAGCGCAGGATATCGCTCTACATTTCGACCTTCTGTGTACGCAGGGGGATCTCCGCCAATGCTGCAACCGGGATCGATTTCCTCGTTGCGGTTCTCGCTGCGTGGAGCTTGTCCCAGCGCCATTATATTGCCGGCATTCTTTTGATTCAGCTGTTTGGTTTATGGTCGTGTGTAGACGGCGAGGTAGCCCGACTGACAAAGTCAGGGAGTAAACTGGGCGACTATTACGACACGATGACCGACCGATGTGCCGAATTCTTGATTTTCGCCGGAGTGCTTTTTTCCATGCCGGAAAGTACCACTAGCCTTCAGTGGGGGACTTTGTTTTTCGGTTACATGGGGATGGTTTTCCTCATCACGGCCTCTTCCGAGAAGTATCGTTCCGTCCATCACAGGAACTATGCGAAGAATGAGCACGAGCGTGTCTTTAGCTGGCTGTGTGCCGGCAGCGATACGCGTTTCTTGTATCTCAGCCTGGCAATTCTCTTCTACCTCATAGATGGTCAGACGGCGATTATTGAGTGGTTCGTTATCACCATGACGATCCTCCTTGCCATTAATCTTGTGTTTCGAATGTGGAAGATATCGACACTGTCACGCGTGGCCAGTGATACATAGGAACACCAATGGAAACCCAATCCTATTCTTCCTTGCAAGACCTTCTACGGGCTCTCGACGAGAACTGCCTTCTGCTCGCTCGGCACGGAGAAACTGACTGGAACGAGAGAAGGATCATTCAAGGGCAGCAAGACCGCCCCTTGACCATGAAGGGATTCGACCAAAGGAAGAATCTCTTCTTTCTGCTCAATCCGATTTCTCTGGACAGAATTGTTTGCAGCACGCTGCAGCGGACGATACAGACAGCCATCCCCCTCAGTCTCGAAAAGAACATAGCTTTAGAAAAGAAGGCCGAGCTCAACGAAGTAAAGTTGGGCATTTTCGAAGGGCAACACAAGGATGACTTTTCTGACGAGTTTTCCCGGAATTGCTACCAGGCCTTCCTGGATGACGAGGTCAACGTCATTCTGCCAGGCGGTGGCGAAAGCCTGGTTATGGTAGATGAGCGAGTTCGTCTGCTCACGCAGGACCTCCGAGATCGAGTTTTATGTTCCGGCCACGCCTTGGTAGTCGGGCACCGCAATGTTAACAAGATGCTCATCAAGAACTTGCTGGGGCTCTCATTGGAGCAAGGGTTTCAAGTCGAGCATGAGAACGACTGGCTGTATGTCTACGCACCGAAACAATCGAAGATCTTTTCAGCCCGAATCCCTGCACCCGGCGAACCTATCCATGTGCGCGCGGGCTTTGAAACAGTGGAGTAGATCAGGGCACATCGGTCGACGCCATCTCGGGCTTGGAAGGATCTCTATCTCTCCACGCGATGCCGGTTGGAATCGTTGTCCCCTCCCACAATTTCATCGGGATTGTTGTGACGTGACTCCTGGAACCGCGTGCCTCGGCGAAGTTCTACTAGAACCACTCCCAGGAAGCCCTACCGGCGGCTCTCAAGAACGCTGGTTTACCACCGACGATGGGCAGTTCGAGCGAAGTGGCATCGAGATCAACGTTCAACTCAGTGCCAGCTTCGGGCCAGAGCGTGAAATCTCTGTCGCTCGAGAAGATCATCAATCCGAGGCGTTGACCGACCGGGATGATCTGATCGTCCGGTTGCAGATCGAAACTCAATTTATAGAACTTTCCGGGTTCGAGCGGTTGGCTGTCGGTCAAAGATTTGTGGTTTTGCGGATCCGCCCAACCTCGGGTAACGATGTTGCTCGTGATCTTTTTGCTCGATTCATCCCACGGTAGTGAAACCAACCAGACGGAGAGATTTACCGCCGGTTTGCTGCTGGCGAGCTTGATCGTGAGGCGGACACTTCCGGATAGATGGAGCGGGGCAGCCAACTCGGGCGTTGTGAACAGAAGCCGATGCTCGGACTGCTCTGTTCGGGCGAGCCTCTCCCCGCTCAGCGAGACGTCGTCGATGAGTGTTGCTACACCCTGTATGCCACGGCTCGACAGTACCAGCGTGCCATTTCGCCCGTGCCTGGACCGCGGATGGAGCGTGACTGGCTTGGCCTTCGGATTCGGAAAGTCGGCATAGGCGGTGGGCTCGCTGCGCTTGTCATTCTCTCGAACGATCCACGCCTTGGGGCCGTTCTCGACACCGTTTTTTACACCATAGAGATAGTGGCTGAACCAGCGGTTCATCATCTCCATTGGCGGCTGGCCGCCGTGTCCACCCTGGTGGTAGTAAATCTGAGCGGGGATGCCCATGGCCCGAACCGCATCGTAGATACGCCAGCTATGCTCTGGCATCACATTCCAGTCATTGAAGCCGTGAGCCATCAACATCGCAGCCTTCATCGGCCCGAGGTCGTTGATGTAATCACGTCCCGCCCAGAACTCGTTGTAATCGCCGGTGACCCGGTCGAAGCCTTCCATCATCTCCTGGTCTCGCACGTTGCAATCGCAGAACTCACGTCGCTTTGGATCACCGCTATTGATCCAGTCGTACAGAACGTCGATGTCCTCACCCATATAGCCACCCGGATGTCGGATGAGACCGTGGGATCGGTAATAGTGGTAATAGGAGGTGTTGGGTGCGATGGGGATGATCACCTCCAGCCCCTCCACACCGGTAGTGGCAGCAGCGAGTGGGATCGTGCCGTCGTAAGAAGTACCGGTCATTCCAACTTTTCCCGTACACCAGGAAGCGACCACCTGTTCGTCGCCATCGGGGGTCGTGTAGCCGATGGCGCGCCCGTTGAGCCAATCGATGACTGCCTTGGGTCCAAGGGACTCGTTGTCGCCACCCACAGTCGGGCAACCTTGCGAAAGCCCGGTACCTGGAGATGCCGAATGCACGACGGCGAAGCCTCGCGGGACCCAACGCTCGATCTGGCGCTCCGACATCAGTGGCCGCTTGCTCTGATGTTCGATCGGTGGCGGGGTCTCGTGCGTCGACGGCGTCGCACCGACTTCCTGGCGGGGGTCCCAGGAGTACTGCTTTCCGTTCGCACCGGTTCCTGAGAAGTAAGGGCTGGACTCGTAGATCACCGGGACCTTGAGGCCTTCAGTCCTGGTCTGACGCTGTCGCGTGACATCGACGTGCATGCGGTCGAGTTTGCCATCGCCATCGGTGTCGAAGGTGGTCTCAACCCACAGGTCGTGCTGGATCCACTGCTCAGCGTCCTTGAATGCATCGACGATCTGGGCCTGGCCATCGGCAAAAACCGCTCGCGCTGGCTTCGACGTTTGCGCTCTTCCCTGAATCGTGGTCACGTCGAGGACATACACGCTCCGACCGTGCGTGCCGATCACTAGCTCGTTCTCGCGTGGATGCACAACCAAATCATGAACTGCGGTGGTTGGCAGATTATTGCACAACGATTGCCAACTCACGCCGCCATCCGAACTCACGTAAACGCCCAGATCGGTTCCGATGTAAAGGAGGTCCTTCACCTGCGGGTCTTCGTGGATCACATGGACCGGCTCCAGAGGCAGTCCATTCGCAATCGATCTCCAGGTTGATCCCTGGTCGTCGGAGCGGAACACGTATGGGGAGAAATCATCGTTGCCCATCCCTGTCAGAGTGACGAACACGGTCTGATCGTCGTGCGGAGACGCGATCACACGAGTGAAATCTCGACGTGGAAGCTCGTTGGAGATGGAGTCCCAGGTCTTACCGTCGTTACGGGTAACAAATAGGTTGCCGTTATCGGTGCCGGCGAAAAGCAACCCAGGCTTTCGGGATGATTCCGCCATTGTAGTGATGGCCTTGTAGCGAACGTTGGGCGGGTCAATACCCACCGTCAGATCGGGGCTGATGACCGACCAATCGTCTCCGCGGTTGAGCGATTTGAAGACACGGTTCGCAGCACAATAAAGAGTATCGGGGTTGTGAGTGGACAGAAAGAACGGTGTCATCCAGGCAAAACGCAATCGCGGCTGGTCCTTCGGAAGGCGTGGTCTGATCGACTTCGTATCCCCTGTGCTCATCGTCTTGCGCTTCAGATCGCCGAGCTGGTGCTCGTAATAGATGGTATCTCGATCCTTCGGATCTCGGAATGTGAAATAGGAGTCACCACCGCCCCAGTGATCGAGATAAACATGTTTCCATGCATCGGGGCGACCGTCTTCTGGCACATGAGTACTCGGCCCGAACAAGGCGGCATTGTCTTGCGTGCCTGTGTAGATATTGTAGGGCTGATCCATGTCGTAGTTGACCGCGTAGCACTCGGCGATCGGTAAATTGTTGACGTGCAGCCAGTTCTCGCCGCGATCATACGAGAAGAATAAACCCCCATCGTTTCCAAACACGATCCGATCGGTGTTCAGCGGATCGATCCACATCGAGTGTGTATCTAAATGCAGGGTTCGCGATCCGTGCGGCAACAGATGGACGATGGTCCCTCCAATCTCCTTGAAGGTCTTCCCGCCATCTCTCGAAACGAAGGATCGTTGACCGATGTTGTAGAGCTCATTCTCGTTGTCCGGCGACACGCGGATTTCACACCAGTCCCAGCTGGCTCGGACGCGGTCTTGGTTGACTCGGTGCCAGGAGATTCCCCGATCATCGGATCGGTACAAACCATCTTCTTTCCCCTGATCGACGAGTGCGTAGACAACGTTCGAATTCGACGCCGAGACATCGACCGCGATCCGGCCGATGGAGTCTCCTTCGGGTAGTCCCCCAGACAATCGTTGCCACGTTTCCCCAGCGTTTTGAGTCTTGTAGACCCCGCTGGTTGCACCGTGGTGGTCCTGGCCTTCCACGGCCCGATGCCAGGTTGTCGCGTAGAGAGTGTTTCGGTCACTTGGATCGATGACCAAGTCGATTGCGGACGTTTGATCATCGATGAACAGGCTTCTCACCCAGGTCTTGCCACCATCGACGGTCTTGAACACTCCTCGCTCGTTGTTCGGAGTAGACCGGTGGCCGATTGCCGCCACGTAAGTGATGTTTGCATCGTGCGGATCAATCAGCACACGGCCGATGTGATGAGTGTCGTGGAGTCCCACGCTTTTCCAGGTCTCACCGGCGTTCGTCGACTTGAAGACGCCCATTCCAGGCAACGCCGAGCGTGCCATCAAGACCTCTCCGGTGCCGAGCCAGACTACGTTCGGATCCGAGCGAGAAACTGCCACATCCCCCATGGCTCCGGTGGATTCATGTTCAAAGATAGGCTTCCAGGTGATGCCGTTGTTGACGGTCTTCCAGAGGTTGCCTGAGCCGACGCCAACGTACATCACCGACGTGTTGCCCGGGGGGCAGGCGATCGATTCGATACGACCTCCCTGCATCCTGGGCCCGACCGATCGCCACTTCAATGCCCGATGGATTGAGTCCTCGCGAAGTTTGACGTGATGCTTCCAGGATTCCAAACGCTCCGAAGCAGTGGTCGGCGTCCCAGTCGTTGCTTTCGCCTCATCTTCGCAGTGCGCTGCGGTGGGTTGGAATCCGAGCAGTGCGAGAAGGTAGAGACATGCAAATGCCTTGATGCAAAACGAATCCATGTTGCTGACTCCCTGATCATCGACCTTCGGTAATAGTCACTCCGGATTGGCTCTCATATCCAAACGGATCTTCAATGGAGTGAGATGGCAAGGAAAACCACTGTGGGCCTTCATCGGTCATGAAAAAGTGATCTTCCAGTCGAACACCAAATTCCTCGGGAATCACCAGCATCGGCTCAATACTGGCGCACATTCCAGTGGCCAATGGGGTTCGATCGTTCTTGACCAAGTAGGGCCACTCATGAATGTCTAGCCCTGTACCGTGCCCTGTTCGGTGAGGAAGTCCAGGGACCTCATAGTTGGGTCCCAGGCCCTGGGATGCAATATAATCCCGTGCGGCAAGATCAACATCACCGCAGGGCACTCCCAACTGCGCTCTCTCAAACGCCATCACTTGCGCCTGTTTTTCAATCGCCCAAATTTCTTGCTGGCGTTGGTTCGACTCACCAAACACAAAGGTACGCGTGATATCAGAGTTGTATCCTTCAACCAAGCAACCGGTATCAATCAAAACAATCTCACCTAGCTCGAGGGATTTTGGTGACTTTACACCGTGAGGAAATGAAGAATCGACACCAAAAAGGACGATACAAAACGAAGAACCCTTGGCGCCGACTCTCTGATGAGCCAGATCAATAAACTCGGCTACTTGTTGAGCTGAGATCCCCTGGTGAAGGAATTTTGCGGTCGCCTTGATAACTTCGAACGTCATGTTCACAGCTTGTTGCATCAAGAAAAGCTCAGAGGACGATTTAATCATCCGACATTGAGCGGTGATCGATTTTGCATTCACAAAATTGAACTGAGAAGAACATTGACGAAAACCATCGAAGCCAAAAAAAGCCAAAGATTCATCTATCGCGAAGTCCCCCGACTTTACTTTGAGTTGCGCCAGGCGATCGATCACCAGTTTCTGTGGATTTTCATCTTCATGCCACGTAATCATGGGAGCTTGTATTCGAGCGAAGGCTCTCAGAGTATCGACTTCAAAATGAGGGACTATGTACTCGATTTCACCTTTGGCTGGCAAAAGAGCACCGACCAGACGATCACTTGCGCACCACTCTGTGCCAGTAAAGTAGTTCAGGTTGGTACCGGCATTCAGAAAAACCACACTGATACCCTGTTGCTTCATTAATACCTGGGCTTTTCTGATCCTTGCCTGGTACTCCTCGATCTGGATCGGCTGCACTTCATCCGTCATGTCTCTCAGTTCGCCAAGGGCTTCCTGCTCGCTGTATCCTCCAACTCCGATGCTCATTAAATCCTCCTCTTCTTTGCCTCGGTTCGCTCAACGGAGTTGTTCGCTCACAATATCTTGCGGATCCTGCGAGGTCCCAGGCGATGTGTCAAGAAACGCGCCGTTGACTTGAAGAAGGTCCTCATCCTGATCAGGGATCAGAGAGGACGAATGCGCTCTGGATCGGGTGTGCCAAGATAATTATCTCCCCTGCTGTGGTGAGTTCCCCACTCGAGACTTGTCGGGGAGTCGGTGCTCGGGGAGACTCTCGGGAGTGATCGAGTGCTGCGATCGGGAAATTGCGGAGGAAACCGATGACCCCCACTGCTTACTGCCGGGTACTCGCCGCTGGCCTCCTCGGTGTTGTGCTCTTTGGTGCCAGCGCCTCGGCGCAGAAGTACGGCGAGGTCGACAAGGTGGCGCCGTCGATGAAGGCGCCGATGGGTCAGACCCTCGAGTGGACATCGGCAGAGGGAAAGTCGTACTGGTACCGGCTGCCCCACAAGATCGACCCCAGGAAGCCGCCGAACCTGGTGTTGATGCTCCACGGCACCGGCTTGACCTGGGGCTGGGCGTTCTGGAACTACCCGATTGCCCGCGGCGGCTTTCGCGGCAACGACATCGTCATCGCGCCCGAAGGGATGACCCCCGGTGGCGGCGATACCTTCAACTTCATCCAGGGCAAGAGGGATGGCGATCACATCGCCGGGCTCATCGGTCACTTCAAGAGCAAGTTCCCCATCGACAAGGTCTACGTCTACGGCCACAGCCAGGGGGCGTTCTTCTGCTACTGGTTCGCCGGAGCCTACACCCAACTGGTCGATGGGATCGTCGCCCATGCCGGCAACGTGCTGAGCGTCAACCACAACAAGCTGGCCAAGGAAAAGGTCGCCATCGGAATCCTGCACGGCAAAGCGGACGCGGTGGTCTCGGTCGAATGCGCCTACCGCACCGAGAAGATCTACAAGCAACAGGGCTACAAGAAGATCAAGCTGACCGTTGTCGAGGGGCTGAACCAACGATCGGGACACTGGCCGTTGCCGAGGCAGGTCGGTGAGATGTTCGACTGGCTCGACCAGGTCAACGCCGACAGCCCGCAACTGGCGTTGAAAGTTGCCCTCAGCGAGCTGGCAAAGGACTCCCCCGATCTGAAGATCGTCGCCTCGTCCGCCTACAAGGCGAAGAGCCTCGCCAGGCGGGTCAAGGGCGATGAGGGCAAGACGCTGCGTGAGACCATCGAAATCGTCGTCGAGTTCCTCGAAGAGGTGCAAGTGGCCCACGCCTCGACCATCGAGGAGGCGAAGAAGGCGGCCAGTTCGACGAAGCGGGGCTCCTTTCAGCCGTGGATGGCGCACTTTCGCATCGTCAACGCGTCTTTCAAGGAGTCGAAGGTGTGGCGCAAGAGCCTCAAATCGCTGGTGTCGAAATCGCTCAGAGAAGAAGGCGCCATCGATGCCGCCCTCGGGGTGATCTCGAACAAGCTCAACAAGAAGACGCTGGGGCAGGCGGTGGCCATTCTTCAGAGGTCGATGCTCGCCTCCAACGCCGATGAACTGCAACGGACCTTCAGCCGGATGGCCGATGACCCGCCGGCGGGAACGAAGGAAGTGGACTACCTGGGCTTCCGGCAGCTCACCGAGAAACGAACCCCGCTCATCGAAGAAGGACGAGCGACGGCAGCCGAGATCACCGCGGAGCACGCCAGGGAATTTCGCCAGGATAACCCGGAGTTGTTTGCGGGCGAATGATGATCACGTCAAATCGGATACAGTCGAGCCCCGCCGCAATAGCTCGAAACAACTGATACCGGGGAGATGGCGACGAAAATGATCATACTCCTGACGCAACCGAGCAGAACAGGTCGTGGTCGTGGAAGCTCGCATCGTCGTACGGCGACACTCAATCGATAGGTGAATCGATATCGAGATGAGTAAACCAGCAATCTCCGACCAGAGGGCCGCTCTGATGGACCTCGGCTTATTTCTGGCTGCCATGTTTCTCATCAGGGAGCTGGAAGTGCCGGGACTTGGCTTTTTTGGACACGCCTTGATGTACTCCCTGGTCACCCTGGTGGTCGCAACTTGGCGGTTGAGGGTGAGAGGGCAATCGTGGAGAAGTGTCGGACTCCTTCGGCCCGAAAGCCTCTCGAAGATGGCAGCGGTGACGGTTCTCATTCTCGTCCTTGTCGTCGCTTCCGTTGTATTCTTCGAATTCATCCTCGAGTTGTTGTTTTCCTCGGCAGATGCTGACCCTTCCACGGCGAGTACCGACTCTCGATCCGACTGGAAGGCGGGGCTAGAAGACAATCTTGTCTACTTTTTCTCGATCATCTTCATTGTGTGGATCGAATCATTTCTGGAGGAATTGAACGATCGGGGCTTCCTGCTGAGCCGGCTCGAGATTCTTTTCTCCAGGATCCCGTTCTCGACCGTTCTCGCGGTGGTGAGCCAGGCAGCCATATTCGGTTACAGACACTCTGCCTCACGTGACGTGCACGCTGCAATCGTCGTCGGCATCATCGGGCTGGTCATGGGTTTCGCCTACGTTGCGTTCGGGCGCAACCTGTGGGCTTTGATCATTGCGCATTGTTTCCTCAACACCATGTCGATGGTCGAGAGATACCTTGGGGAGACCTAGTCCACTCACCCCTTGAACAGCGGAGTCAGATGATGGTTGATGGGTGTGGGTGGTCAGCACCCATCTCTCACAGTGCCACCGGGACGATGAAAGAGGTTCAATGAAAATAAGACACCTCATGAAGACAATTGGTCTTGCTGTGGCAGCAGTTGCCCTGGTGGGATCCAATTCCATCGACCCCCTGCTGGCTCGAACCCTGCAGGATGAACCCCTGCCCAACATCGTCTTCATCCTGGCCGACGATCTCGGCTTCGGAGACGTCGGCTGCTACAACCCCGAGTCGAAGGTCGCCACTCCTCACCTCGATCAGTTCGCCAGCGAAGGGATGAGATTCACCGACGCCCATAGCCCGGCAACCGTCTGTACCCCGACACGCTATAGCGTGATGACGGGCCGGATGGCCTTTCGCACCGGTTATCGCGGTGTCTTCACGGGGGTCGGTGGCCCCTGCCTCATCGAGAAGGAGCGCCTGACCCTGCCCGGGATGCTCCGTGATATGGGCTATGCCACCGCCTGTTTCGGCAAGTGGCACATCGGCATGACCTTTCTCGACAAGGATGGAAATCGCATCAAGACCGGGGGGGTCAAGGGTGTCGAGCAGATCGACTACTCGCGAGCGATTCCCGACGCACCGATCCATCGCGGTTTCGATCGCTTCTACGGAACGGCATGTTGCCCGACGACAGATTGGCTCTATGCCTATATCGATGGCGACCGGATCCCGGTTCCGCCGGCAGAACTGCTCGACAAGAGCCAGCTGCCGAAGCACCCCTACGGCAACGATTGCCGTCGCGGCAGGGTCGCTGACAACTTCAACCACGAAGAGGTCGACCTGGTCTTTCTCGAGAAGAGCCAGGAGTTTCTCGAAGAGCACGTCAAGACCAGCCCCGACAAGCCCTTCTTTCTCTTCCATTCGATGCAGGCGGTCCACCTGCCCTCCTTTGCGGCGGACCGATTCAAGGGCAAGACCGAGGCGGGGCCTCACGGCGACTTCATCTTCGAGATGGACACCATCGTTGGCGAGCTTCTGAAGACCCTGGATGATCTCGGTGTGGCGGACAACACGCTGGTGATGTTCGCCAGCGACAACGGCCCGGAAGTTCCCACGGTGATCGACATGCGTAAGACCTACCAGCACGACGGCGCCCGACCGTGGCGGGGGGTCAAGCGCGACCAGTGGGAGGGTGGCCACCGTACGCCGTTCATCGTCCGCTGGCCCGGCAAGGTCGAGGCCGGCACCACCAGCGATCAACTGCTGAGTCTCACCGATGTGATGGCGACCTTGGCCGAGATCACCGGCAACAGGTTGCCCGACGATGCCGCCGAGGACAGCACCAGCATGCTGGCGGTGCTGCTCGGGGCCCAGGGCGACAAACCCCTTCGGCGCTACCTGTTGCAGCAGACGATGTCACTGGCGATGTCGATCCGCGACGGCAAGTGGAAGTACCTCGATCACAAGGGATCGGGGGGAAACAACTACAATCGCGCCGGCCCCTGGGGGATGAAGCCCTACGCCCTGAAGGACACCGATCCCGACGCCCTCGGACAGCTCTACGATCTCGAGACCGATCCCGGCGAGACCAACAACCTGTACAGCACCCATCCCGAGATCGTTGCGGCATTGAAGGCGCAACTGGAAGGTTTCAAGGAGAGCGGCCGAAGCGTTCCGTTGCGCCGACAACCACCGAACAAGGAGCTGAAGGCGAAACCCTGAACGGGGGGCTTTGGCCCGGACGCTCTCTCGCTGGTGGATGGGGTCGCTGCTGTTCAAGGACTGCGCGCCCCATGACCGCTGGCCGGAACCAGGTTGGGGACCGTGGATTAATGCTCGAAGGCAGCCCGGATCGTATCGGCGTCGTCACCCCGTAATCCTCGAACCATCCGCTGTATCTCATGGATGCGTTGATGCTGGCGATCATTGGGACGATCGAGGTAGCAACGCAGGTGCCAGAAACCCAATCCGTGGGCGCACCAGCGGGCCATCGCAGGTAAAGACTCCTGTTCGGCGCGGCTCAACTGCCGTTGGCAGCGGTAGCCAGCGAGTAGTGCCCCGATCTGATCCAGGTTGAGTTTCTCGTCACGATAACCGAATCCGATGATGGCCATGCCGATGTCGAAGATCAGCGCATCGACACACGAATCCTCGAAATCGATCAGAGCAACCAGTTTCCCACCGCGAAAGATGGTGTTGTCGGGAAAAGCATCGGCATGGACGAAACCACGCGGAAGATCGAAGGGGAGGCATGATTCGATGCTTGCTGTTTGCTCCAGGAACTCATCTCGAAACTCCGGGTACTGCTGTAGCTCGGTCATTTTTTGAGATCGAAACTCGCGAAGATCTTTGAAATCGACGAGCGCACTCGATGAATAGGTCTGCGGAACCGGCTGAAGCGAAAGACGTCCAAGGGCTTCGCCGATTTGATGTGCCGTGTCCGGGGTGATTCGTGGAGTTTCTCCCTCGACAAAGTCGTAGAGCATCACTTTTTCTCCCCGGTGGCGGCTGATGAAATCCCCGTCGCTTCTGGGGATTGGATAAGAAGTGGGGAAGCCGCTGCCCTGGATGGAGCGAAGAAGCAGGATCTCATCATGGATGCGCTCATCGGGTTGGGCGCGACAGAAGCGCGCCAGATAGATGCCGGCCGTGGTTCTGACACGGAAGTTGATGTTGGCATAGCCGAGGAAAAGACCGCTGATCTCTTCGATGTCGCCGACATCGCTGGCATTGAAAGCAGCATGGATCGCTTCGCTGGCCGCTTGATCGACAAGTGCTTTCTGTTCGTCAACCATGCAAGACAGTGTATCTGTTCCGGCACAGGTATCCGGGTATTATGGGCCGTGCATCTGAAGTTGGGGTCCCGATGGCTCGATTGACTCCCGAACGCACTTTTGCCGGATGCGGGTTTTCCCCTGCCGTCGCGGCGTGTTAAATCTGAGAGGTCCTGCCGATGAGAAGTTTCCTGCTGCCCGTGGCGCTGGTCCTGGTGTTCGTTGCTCCTCTACTCGTCATCGCTGGCGACGGCTATCGCCTGCCGCCTGCGGAGGTGGTCGAGGTGGTCGACGCCCCGCGCTCGCCGTCGCTGATGATCAGTCCCGATGGGCGCTGGTTCATCGGCATCGAGCCCGATCCGCTGCCGTCGATCGCCGATGTGTCGCGGCCGATGCTGCGGCTGGCCGGAATGCGCATCGACCCGACGGCGAACGGTCGCCACCGTACCTCCTTCAGCCGCGGTCTCTTCCTACGCGACATCTCGGGAAAAACGGTGACCCCGGTCACCATCCCCGAGGGCGCTCGCCTGATGGGAGCGCGCTGGTCGCACACCTCGCGCCACTTCGCCTACACCCTGCTCACCGAGACCGGCACATCGCTGTGGGTGGCGCCGGTCGCTGACCCGACGATGGCGCTGATGATCAGCAACCGCGTTTCATCGGTGCTCGCTTCCGGCTACACCTTCAGCCCCGATGGCGCCAGTGTGATCGTCACCGAGGTGCCACGTGGGCGTGGAACGCCTCCCGCCGAGCCGAAGGTGCCGACTGGCCCCAGCATTCGCGAGACGAGCGGCTCGGCGACGCCGCTGCGGACCTACCAGGATCTTCTCAGTAACCCCCACGACGAGGCGTTGTTTGGCTATTACGCCACCAGCGAGGTCAACCGCGTCGACCTCGCCACGGGCGAACGGTCGAGGATCGGCAAGCCCGACCTCTACCGTTCCGTCTCACCCTCGCCCGATGGCCGCCACCTGCTGGTGACCATCATCAAACGCCCCTTCTCCTATCTGATGCCGGCCTACCTCTTCGGTCACACCATCGAGGTGTGGGACGAGGGGGGCGACCGCGAGATAGGGGTGGCAGAGGTACCCATCGGCGAGGGAATCCCGCTGCACGGCGTGCGCACCGGTCCGCGCAGTGTCCGCTGGCGCCCCGGCCACGACGCGACGCTGGTGTGGACCGAGGCGCTCGATGGCGGCGACCCCGAGAGCGATGTCCCCCACCGCGACCGTCTCATCGTCG